>ERZ773062.92-NODE-92-length-67857-cov-12.818368_pt1 | contig 67857 bp, 56 predicted proteins | sample MGYA00580626_ERZ773062 | MGnify/ENA primary metagenome ERZ773062 (study PRJEB29015, sample SAMEA2738003) | human oral metagenome | biome: human oral; feature: human-associated habitat; material: dental | place: China | collected 2058 ... | reverse complement strand
TCCCCTAAATGTCTTGGTGGGAATTTAGGGGATTTTGGGGAATTTTGCAAAGGTCTCCATTTATAAAAACAAAAGGCATCAATCCGATGCCTTTTTAATGCATTAACATGAAAAATTAATGTTCACTTCAATGTTTAATAGATTCACGAATCATTTCTTTGGCTTACTTCAAAAATGCCGCATGATACGCAATATGCTCACCAATAAAACTGGCGATGAAGTAATAGCTATGATCGTAGCCTTTATGGAAGCGCACATCGATCGGCTGGTTTGCCGCACGACAGGTTTCAATAAAATCTTCGGTACGCAATTGTGTTGGCAAAAACTCATCTTCTAAGCCCTGATCAATGCGCATACCTTGCACTTTATAGCCTTGTTGAATGAGCGACCTGGCATCATATTGCTGCCATTTTTCACGATCTTTTCCTAAATAAGCAGAAAAAGCTTTCTCCCCCCAAGGCACAAGGCTTGGCGACAAAATAGGCGAAAAGGCTGAAACACTTTGATAACGTTCCCGGTTTCGCAATGCCAATACCAATGCGCCGTGCCCACCCATTGAATGCCCCATAATGGAACATTTGCCGTTGGTAGGAAAGTTTTCCTCAATCAGACCAGGCAACTCGTTCAAAATATAATCATACATTTGATAATTCGTCGCCCAAGGCTGCTCGGTCGCATTCAGATAAAAGCCTGCTCCTTGCCCTAAATCATAAGCTGCATCGTTCGGCACTTGCTCTCCGCGAGGGCTGGTATCGGGGGCAACTACAATCACTTGATGTTCAGCCGCATAACGCTGAAAGCCTGATTTGGTAATGAAATTTTGTTCAGTACAAGTCAAACCGGAAAGCCAATAAATCACACCAAGCGGTCGATTCTCCTTGTTATCCGGCAAATAGACGGCAAATTTCATTTCGCATTGCAACGTTTGGGCATGATGTGCCCAAACTTGTTGCGAACCGCCGAAAATTTGATGTTGTTCAATCAGTTTCATGTCGGGCCTTAGTAATGAATAACAGCGCGGATCGATTTGCCTTCGTGCATTAAATCAAAGGCTTCATTGATTTGATCGAGTGTCAGTGTGTGGGTTACAAATGGTTCTAACTCGATATCGCCTTTCATTGAATCTTCGACCATTTTCGGAAGTTCAGAGCGGCCTTTCACGCCACCAAATGCCGAGCCTTTCCAAACACGACCTGTTACCAACTGGAACGGACGAGTTGAAATTTCTTGTCCGACACCTGCTACGCCGATGATAATGGATTGTCCCCAACCACGGTGTGCACTTTCTAATGCTTGACGCATTACGTTTACGTTGCCGATACATTCAAAGGTATGGTCAATACCCCATTTATTGATGTCTAACAACACATCTTTGATCGGTTTATCGTAATCGTTCGGGTTTAAACAATCAGTTGCACCGAAGTGTTTTGCCAACTCGAATTTTGCGGGATTGGTATCAATGGCGATAATGCGACCCGCTTTGGCTTGACGCGCACCTTGCACCACAGCCAAACCAATCGCCCCCAAACCAAACACGGCAACAGAGTCGCCTTCTTGCACTTTTGCCGTATTATGTACCGCGCCAATACCTGTGGTAACGCCACAGCCGAGCAAACATACTTGTTCGTGGTTGGCTTCCGGGTTGATTTTCGCCAGTGAAACTTCCGCAACAACAGAGTATTCACTGAAAGTCGAACAGCCCATATAGTGATAGATCGGCTGACCTTGATAAGAAAAACGCGTCGTGCCGTCCGGCATTAAGCCTTTACCTTGCGTCTCACGTACCGCAACGCATAAGTTGGTTTTACCTGAACGACAAAACTCACATTCGCCACATTCAGCGGTGTAAAGAGGAATGACGTGATCACCCGGTTTTACGCTTGACACACCTTCTCCCACAGCAACGACCACACCCGCACCTTCGTGTCCAAGCACCGCAGGGAATACGCCTTCAGGATCGCTTCCTGATAATGTAAATGCATCAGTATGGCACACCCCCGTGTGGGTATTGCGGATTAACACCTCGCCTTTGCGGGGCATTTCTACATCGATTTCTACAACTTGTAAGGGTTGATTTGGGGCGAATGCTACCGCAGCACGAGATTTGATGGTTGAATTGGTTTGTTTAATTTCCATTATTTTTTCTCTTTAACTCATTAACAAAATGACTAGATGACAGCAGTTTATACTTTGGATTTCAGTCTAAAGCAAGCGTTTTTTGTAATTCTGTTCCGGCAGTAGCATGATCGACTGAGGAGCCACCATGCAATCGGCAGTTAATTAGAATGCTATCAAATATCATTTCATGGTGGATCCGGTAACGATACTTTAGACGGTGGCACCGGTGTAGACCGCATGAGCGGCGGAGACGGAAATGATGTCTATCATGTGGACAATGTCAATGACACAGTTACCGAGCGATCGGCAGAAGGTACCGATACCATTTACAGTAGCGTTTCCTATACCGCCGCAGCAAATGTTGAAAACCTGACTTCGACAGGCAGCAACAACATCTTCGGCATTGGCAACCATAATGAAAATATCTTGACGGGCAACAAAGGGGATAATCGTTTGAGCGGTGAAGACGGCAATGATTTCCTGTACGGCATAGGCGGTAACGACACCCTGTCAGGTGGCAATGGAAGTGACCATCTCAACGGTGGAGTCGGTGATGACTATATTGCAGGCGGCTCGGGCAGCGACACCATCATCACAGGTGAAGGCAAAGACACCGTCGCTTTTACCGCATCAGATATTCGTGAAGGCAGCATAGATCGTTTGCTCGACTTAACCCTGCGACGGACAAACTCGACCTATCCGGTATGCATTCATTGCTGACTGGCAGCAACGCCAATTTAAGCTGGTCAAAGATGTTCGTTGAAAAAGACCCTGAGGTCATTCTCCAAAAAGACCGTCCTTATCTCATCTTCGATACAGAGCAGCATACTCTTGCTTATCGTGAGGCAGGTTCAAGCAGCAGCACCATATTTGCCAAATTCGATTTTGTCTGGTTGAACGCATCCAATATCATCGGCTAAAGACTTGCTAAAAAGAACCTACAGTTTGAAACGAATCTGCTTTTTAAACTCCAACGCAAAGATTTAAAACAAACATTTTTTGAAACAAATCGTCAGTTCATTCTAAGCTGATTCAATAAAAACGTCGTCTGAAAACTTAGTTACAGGTTTCAGACGACGTTTCTGTTTCTAAGATTGGGTTTTCTGAAAAATCTAGCAAAGGTTTCAAATTGCTTAGGGTTTATACGTCATACGTTCCCATCACGCTTGCGCTGTCTAAGATATGTCCCTGCATGGCAAAGTGCAGGTCGTTGAAGCGGAAGCCGCGCGGTAGGTTTAATACGGTGTCGAGTGCATAAACGATGAGTTCGTAGCGGTGGCGGCAGTTGGGAGGATACATGCCGCCGTAGCCTGTGGCTTCTTCGATGTCCAATTTGCCCAACAGGCTTGCCCAACTGTTTGCGCCTTGCGTGTAGTCGGTGGCGGTCAGGCTTTCGTTTTCGGCGACGGAGGTGCGCTTGAGGTCGGAAATCAGCCAGTGTGTCCACACAAATCCGCTGGCGGTGATGGCATCTTTGTCTTCCAAAACGACCGCGAAAGATTGCGTACCTTCGGGCGCGCCGCTGATTTCAAAAGGGATGGAGTAAGTCGGCATGTTGTTCGGGCTGAACTGGCTGCCGCGCTTGCCGTATTTGTCCTCAAATTCGCCATTGACAATGGCTGAAGTCGTTACCTGCATAGTGTTCTCCTGTGGGGTTGGGAAAGGGGTCGTCTGAAAAGGAAGGCTTGTTCAGACGGTGGGTGGATTGTCCGGTTTGCTGGACTGCCGTTTTCAGACGACCTATTTTTATACCTGCCAGTCTATCGGCGTTATCCCGTTTTCCTGCAAATAGGCATTGGCGCGGGAAAAGTGTTTGCAGCCGAAGAAGCCGCGATAGGCAGACAGCGGCGAGGGATGCGGCGCGCTGAGGACGAGATGGCTGCTGCGGTCAATAAACGCGCCTTTTTTCTGCGCGTGACTGCCCCAAAGCATGAAAACGACGTGTTCGCGGTTTTGGTTGATTTGGTTGACGACTTCGTCGGTCAAGCGTTCCCAGCCCAAAGTGGCATGGGAATGCGCCTGCCCTGCGCGGACGGTCAGGACGGTATTGAGCAGTAAAACGCCCTGTTCCGCCCAATGTTGCAGATAGCCGTGTTGCGGGATACGGAAGCCTTCGATGTCGTCCGCCAACTCTTTGTAAATATTGACCAACGAGGGCGGGACGGCGATGCCTTCGCGGACGGAAAACGCCAGCCCGTGCGCCTGCCCTGCGCCGTGATACGGGTCTTGCCCCAAAATCACGACTTTGACGTTACCGAATTCGGTTGCTCTAAAGGCGTTGAACACATCCTCGGCAGGCGGGTAGATAATCCGCCCCATGCCGCGCTCTTTTTTGACGGTTTCGATGATGTGTTGGAAATAGGGTTCGGACTTTTCCGAGCCGATTGCTTCGTGCCAAGTTTGCATCAGGCTGCCTTTGTGAAAGGGGACAGTAGGCATTATAGTGCGGTTGTTTGCAAAAAGGTCGTCTGAAAACCCTGTTTCAGGTTTTCAGACGACCTTTCGTCTTTATTTTTCGTTTTGTTTGTACCAGTTGATAAATTCGTCCGGTTTGGCGAAACCAAGCAAGGGGTCGCTGCGGCGGCCGTCTGCGTGGATGACGAATATGCCCGGCGGGCCGTAGAGGCCGTATTCTTTCAGCATTGCCTGATGGTCGGGCGTGTTGGCGGTTACGTCGATTTGGAAGAAGCGTTCCATATCGACGGCTTCATGCACTTGCGGCTGGTTGAGCGTGTAGCTTGCCATTTCTTTGCAGGAAATGCACCAGTCGGCGTAGAAATCCAAAACGACGGGTTTGTCGGGGTTGGCTTTCAATGCGGCATCCATAGCGGCTTTGAGTTCGGCGACGTCGGTGAGTATTTTGCCGTGGTCGGTAGTTTTGCCTGCTTCGGACGGGGGGGCGAGTGTCAGGAAGTGGTGCAGGGCGGTGGTTTGTTTGTTTGCGCTTTGCCATCCGAACCATGCGCCGCCGATGAGCAGAAGGAAGCCTAAAACGGAAGCTGTGGTTTTCAGACGACCTTTTTGTTTGCCCGATTTGATCAGCAACATGATGGCAGGGACGATCATCAGCAGGGAGTAAAGCGCAACAACGAGGTAGTAGGGCAGGTGCGGCGTGGCAAGGTAAACGGCAACGGCAAGCAGGATGAAGCCGAAGGCGTATTTGATGCCGTTCATCCAGTCACCTGCTTTCGGCAGGACGTGGCCGCCGAATGTGCCGATGAGGATCAGCGGAACGCCGGTGCCGAGTGCCAAGGTATACAGCGCCAGTCCGCCTAAGACGGCATCGCCGGTTTGTCCGATATAGCCCAAGGCAAATGCCAGCGGCGGGGCGACGCAGGGACCGACGATTAGCGCGGAGAGTATGCCCATGACGAATACGGAGGCGATTTTGCCGCCGGAGAGTTTGCTGCTTTGGTTTTGGAAATAAGATTGGACGGCGTTGGGCAGTTGGATGTTGAAGAGTCCGAACATAGACAGCGCGAGGACGACCATCAGGCCTGCGGCGGCGAGAACGACCCATGCCTGTTGCAGCCATACGGTCAGGAGCGCGCCTGTCAGTCCTGCGATGACGCCGACCAGTGTGTAGGTCAGTGCCAAACCTTGTACATAGACCATAGATAGGGCGAAAGCGCGCTTTTTGCCGGCATTTTTATCGCCGACGACGATACTGGAAACAATCGGCAAAAGCGGGTACATACAGGCGGTAAAACTCAAGCCTAGTCCTGCGAGAAAAAACGCCAACAGGTTGGCGTTTAATGTTTCCCAAGATAATTTGAAGCGGCTGCCGTCGTCGTTTTGCGGGGCTTTAGGCGCGGCGGCGGCTGGTTTGGCGGAATCCGGTTGTAGGAAGCGGTCTTTGGCGGATATGGGTTCGTCGCTTTGCGTCTTGTACAGGCCGTTGCCTTTAATCTCAAAAGACGTGTCCACGGGCGGGTAACATACGCCGGCTTCGGCACAGCCTTGATAAGTCAGCGTCAGCTTGTAGGTCGGCGCGGCTTTTTTGTAAGGCCAGTTGACCTGCGCAGCGCGGTGGAATACGGTTTGTTTGCCGAAAAACTCATCTTCTTTGAGTTCGCCTTTGCTGAAAACCGGTTCGGCCAATACGCCTTCAGGCGCGGTGGCGGCGACGATTTTCGATTGGTACATATAGTAGCCGTCGGCGATTTTGAATTCGACGTTGATGCCTTTGTCGGTAACGTTCACTTGCGGCACGAACGCTTTTTCAGGCGGCAGCAAATCATCCGCGTTCACAGCAAACGCGCTGGAACACAGGGCAAAAAAGGCGGTAAAGAAGTAAAGGAGTTTTTTCATGGCGTCTTCTCAGTGGAAGGGTTGAACAGGCGCATTATAAACGCAGCAGTCGTTTATAGACCTTAATTTATATTAAAAGTTGCGATGGTTTTTATCGCGACGAGGGGGGGATTATCGGGCTGCTTGATAGATGATGCCCGTCGGATTGTCTCTTTTTCATAGCCGATTTGAACGGGAAAGGTCGTCTGAAAACGGATAGTGTAAATTCTGTCCAAACTATTTTCAGACGACCTTTCATGTTTTACCGCTTTCGCACCGGTATCCTGAACTGTTTAATTGATTTCAGGCTGCGGGACTTTGTGCTGAACAGCGTAAACAGCGGCTTGGACGCGGCTGCTGAGGTCAAGTTTTCGCAGCAGGTTTTGAACGTGGACTTTGACGGTAGATTCTGCCAAGTCTAAATGACGGGCGATGACTTTGTTGCTGTGTCCGGCGGCGAGGTAGCCTAGGATTTCGAGTTCGCGCGGGGTAAGGGTGGAGAGTGCCTGGTCGGTACGCGGTGCGGACGGGGAAATCAGGGATTGGACGAGGCGTGTGGTCATTTCGGGGGAGAAGACGTTGTCGCCGTCCACGGCTTTGCGGATGCTGTCGAGCAGGAAGTCGGCGTTGATGTTTTTCAGCAAAAAGCCGCGCGCGCCGATGCGCATACATTCGGTCAAATCGTCGCTGTCTTCGGAAACGGTCAGCATGATGACGGTTTGGTTCGGGTTGACGCCCAAGATTTGTGCCAGTGCTTCGCGTCCGTTCATGACGGGCATGTCAAGGTCGAGTAAGACGACGTCGGGTTTGAGCTGTTCCGCCATTTTGACGCCGGACAAGCCGTCGGCGGCTTCGCCGATGACTTCGAAGTCGTTTTGACGTGAGAGTAGGGCTTTGATGCCGCTGCGGAAGAGTGTGTGGTCGTCGATGAGGATAATTTTGATAGTCATGAGAATGTTCTATTCTGTTTGGGTAAAGTTAGGGTGACGGTAGTACCTTCGTCGGGTTTGGAGCTGACTTCCAGTTCGGCACGGATTCGTTGGGCACGTTCCCGCATAATGCCCATGCCGACATGTTCGCCGGAAAGCGCGTCCAGATGGGCGGGATCGAAGCCTACACCGTCGTCACGGATGATCAGCGTGAAGTCCTGACGGTTATCAATGCTGACGGTAACGTTATGGGCGAGAGAGTGTTTACGAATGTTGGACAGGCTCTCCTGGAGGATGAAGATAATCTGCAATTGTTCGTCGTCGTTTAACGCTGCTCCTTCGTCGCGCCACTTGGCGCTCACGTTGATTTTGGTTTGTCTTTCGAACCGGGCGAGTAAGGTGGAAACGGCCTCGGGGAAATCTTTGTTACTGATTTTGGTACGGAAGTTTAGCAGAAGTTCGCGTACGTCTTCATAGCATTCCTGTACGCCGTCTTTGATAAAGCGGATGTTTTCTTCGGCTTGTTCTTTTTGGTCGGCATAAAACGCAGTTTCCAGCATTTGAACCTGCAGGTTCAGGAAAGTCAATGCTTGTGCGATGCTGTCGTGCAGGCCTTGGGCAATCAGGTTGCGCTCCTGTAAAACGGCAAGCAGGCGGCGTTCTTGCTCAAGGCGGCTGTTGACGATGGAAACGCCTAATTGTCCGCTCAATGTGCGCAGCAGTTCGTTGTCGTTGTGATCAGGTTTAAGGTCGTCTGAAAAATACAGGTTTAAAACGCCCAACTCTTCCTCCTGATAACTGATGGGGAAAACGGCGTGTTTGAATTCGGTTTTATCTGATTTATCCGAGGCAGTATCCGGCTCATCATCCGAATCATCAGGCAGTCCGATGGATGCCACTATATCTGTGCGTTTGCGTTCGTTATCCCAAAGGCGGATGCTGCCCGCTTCTGCGGAAACAGCGGGCAGGGTTCGCTTGAGGAATTCTTCTGCTGCCTGTTGGGGAGTGAAAGTTTGATGCAAATCGCGGGTGGTTTGATAGAGCAGGGTCAGGTCGCGGTTTTGGCGCGCCAAATCTTGAGTTTGCCGTGCCACTTGTCCTTCCAAATCGGTATAAAGTGTTTTCAGCCGGCTGCTCATTTGATTGAAGCCTTTGCTGACTTGGGCGAACTCGCTTATCTGGTCAGTGTCGATTTGAACGCCGAACCTGCCTTGGCTGATGGTTTTTACACCGTCCCTCAATGTTTCCAGAGGGCGGATAATCCATGCGTAGTGCCAGATAATCATCAGTCCTGCTGCCGCAAAGATCATCCCCATCATAATCATTTGAAAGCGGCGCAACCATAAGGTGTTTTTTTCATTGGCATGTTCCATGGCCTGTAAAAACAGTTCGATATTGGCTGCAAAACGGTAGAGCTTGATTTGGTCGGGACGCTCGTAACGGCGCAAGACGGGCTGTATATTCGATTTCCAGTCTTCAATCAGTGCGGACTGTATCAGGTCGTAAGCCGGCGGTGTTTCTGAGGGCATCAGCGGGTGAATGGCATTGCTCTGGCTGATACGGTTGAGATTTTGTTCGAATTCGCGAATTTGGTTGTTAATCTGCGCCCTTGGGGCATGTTCGCCGACCATATAGGCAAGGCGGTAAACCTGTGTTCTCAAATTCCCTGCGTCTTCGATGACAGTAGCGGCGTTTTGCAGCCTCCAAGAGAGCACCAAAGTCAAGATGACGGACAAAAGGGCAGAGCCAACCCATAATACGGTCAGCAGCTTCAAGCGCGAAGACAGGCTCAGGTGGTTTAAAAAACGGAATGTGAAGGACATAGACGGTATATGCCGTTGAGAGTTTGAGATCGGTTACGGTGTAAACATATCATTCATTCGGATTGGAGGCAATCAGACCTATGAAATGATTGTCATCAAATAGAGATAGAGATGACACTGTTTCAATGTAAAATCATGTTATGATAAAATTCAAATTATATGAATTTTATCATAAGCCCATTTGAGCGAATGAAACCTTTCAGACGACATCGGGCAACCAAACCGCTTCACAAAGGATAAATATGAAAATATTTGCGTTGATATTGTCAGGAGGACAGTCAGACGGCGTAGATAAAGGCCTCTGTCCCTGGCAGGGTAAGACGCTGATTGATTGCGTTATTGATAGGATTAAACCGCAGGTTGACCATATCGCCATCAGTGCCAACCGTAATTTGGAAAGTTATGCCCTTAGAAGCCCGCACCTGTTGCCGGATGCAAGGCAATGGCGGTATTTGGGCGGATTGGCTGCATTATGTACCGCTGCCAATGATTTGCAGATTGCCTCTGCCGACTGGCTTTTGGTTGTACCGTGCGATATGCCTGATTTACCTGATGATTTGGTAGAAAGATTTCGGATGGTTTCTAAAAAAACGCCTTTGTGCAACGCCTTTTATATCGAAACACCTGTAACGCCGCATTACAACGTGATGTTCATCCGTCCGCAAATTTTACAAAGTGCCGTACCTTATCTGAGTTCAGGATTAAGGACAGTGAGAGGGTGGTTGCAGCAACAGCGCGCCCGTGTCTTACAATTTGACCATGATGATTGTTTTATCCGTTACGGAAAATCAAACAATGCCTGAGTCGGAAAAATTAAACATATCCAAACTACTGACATTTATTTATTGCAAAAGTAATGTCGTTACGCAAAAGGTCGTCTGAAAATTTCAGACGACCTTTTGTAATTGAAGAAGGCTTAGGGTTGCAATATCAGCCGTTAGCCTTGCTTCTACCTTTGCGCTTGGTTGTCGCGGTATCCGGGGTTTTTACCTTGATTTTCACGCTTTTGCTTGGCTTTTTGTCTTTGCGTTTGGCTTTTTCCGCTGCCGGTTTGGCTTTGGCGGTTTTCTTTTTGCCGTTTTCAGACGACGTTGCCGGTGCGTTGGCAGGCTGGGCTTTGCTGCGGCGTTTGGCGGCGGGTTTTTCCTGTTTTACAGGTGTTTTCATCGCGTCGTCGATTTCTTTCGCCGTCAGTTTGCGTTTGGTTTTCGAGCCGGTTGGGGCGGTGGTTTTAGTGCGGCGTTTTTTGCCGCTGGTGCCGCCGCTGATCAAGGTCAGGTCGATTTTGCTGGTGTCCAAATCGGCGCGCGCCACTCGGACGCTGACTTTGTCGCCCATGTTGAAACGGATGCCGCTGCGTTCGCCTTCTATCGCCATGATTTCGGGGCGGAAGTTGAAATAGTCTTCGCCCAAATCGCTGATGTGTACCAAGCCGTCGATGTGGATGCCGTCCAAGGTAACGAAGAGGCCGAAGTTGGTCATGCCGGAGATTTTGCCTTCGAATATTTCGCCGACTTTATCGCGCATGTAATAGGTTTTCAGCCAGTTTTCCACGTCGCGGCTGGCATCGTCGGCGCGGCGTTCGCAGAACGAGGTATGCACGCCCAAAGCCTGCCAGCTTTTGTTTGGTGTGTAGGTTTGTTGGTTCAACACGGCTTTGATGGCGCGGTGTACGGTCAGGTCGGGATAGCGGCGGATGGGGGAGGTGAAGTGGGCGTATGCTTCGTAGGCAAGGCCGAAGTGTCCGTCGCAATGTGGTTCGTAAACTGCCTGCTGCATGGAGCGCAGCATCATGACTTGCAGCAATTCGGCATCGGGTCTGCCTTTGAATTGTTCGGCAAGTGTGGCATAGTCTTTCGGTGTCGGGTTGTCGCCGCCGCCCAGTTGCAAACCCAATAAGCCGAGCTGCTCGCGCAGGGTGGCGAGTTTTTCGGGTGTCGGACCTAAATGGTTGCGGAAGAGGGCGGTGTGCTTGTTCTTCATCAGGAACTCTGCCGCGCAGACGTTCGCTGCCAACATACATTCTTCAATCAGCTTGTGGGCGTCGTTGCGGACTACGGGTACGATTTTTTCGATTTTGCCGTTGTCGTCGAAAAGCATTTGGGTTTCGACGCTTTCAAACTCTACCGCGCCGCGTTCGAAGCGTTTCTTCTGAAGGATTTTGAAGAGTTTGTAAAGGGTGTCGATTTGGGCTTTGTGCGGATGGTCGAGGTCGTCTGAAATCCAGTCCCAGACTTGGTTGTACGTCAGGCGGGCATGGGAACGCATAACCGCAGGGTAGAAGCGGTATTCTTTAATATTGCCCGCGTAAGTGATAACCATATCGCACACCATACACAAACGCTCGACATCGGGATTGAGCGAGCAGATGCCGTTGGACAGGTTTTCCGGCAGCATCGGAATCACGCGGCGCGGGAAGTAAACGCTGGTGCTGCGTTCCTGCGCGTCCGTGTCGATAGCGTCATCAGGACGGACATAATGGCTGACATCGGCAATTGCCACGACCAAACGGTAATTGCGTCCGATTTTCTCGGCAAACACGGCGTCGTCGAAATCGCGCGCCGTTTCGCCGTCAATCGTTACCAAAGGCAAATCGCGCAAATCGACGCGGCCTTTCAAATCGCTTTTGCGAACATGGTCGGGGATTTTTTTCGCGGCTTTGGCACACGCTTCGCTGAATTGGTGTGGCAAATGGTGTTTGCGCACGGCGATTTCGATTTCCATACCGCTGTCGGCATAATCGCCCAATACTTCAATGATTTTTGCCACGGCAGGGCGGTTTTGCTCGGGATAAGTCTCGATTTCGCCGACGATGACCTGACCGGATTCGGGTTTGAAATGCGCGACGCTGTCAGGTTCCAAGACGATGCTTTGATTCAGGCGTTTGTCTTCCGCTTCCAAAATCGCCACGCCGCGATCCATATAAAAACGGCCGACCACTTTGCTTTGCGCGCGTTCGACAATATCTAAAACCGTTCCTTCGCGGCGGCCTCTGCGGTCGATGCCGGCAGGGCGGACGGTAACGATGTCGCCGTGCATGATGCCGCGCATTTGGCGTTCATATAAAACAAAATCGCCGTCTTTGGTGGGCGTGAGCGGTACGGCGAAGCCGAAGCCGTCTTTGTGCGCCTCGACACGGCATTTAACTAAATCCAATTTGTCCGCCGCGCAAACCGCGCCGCGACGGTTGATTAAAACCTGACCGTCCCGCGCCATCGCTTTCAGACGACGTTCGAAAAATTCGTACTCTTCTTCCGTAATCGACAATTCGCGTGCCAAGACTTCGATTTTCGACGGTACGCCTTTTTGTTCCAATAATTCAATGATCCACTCCCTACTTGGCAGCGGATGTTCGTAACGTTGTTTCTCCCGTTTCAAAAACGGGTCTTTTTCTCGTAAATTTAAAGATTTAATATTTTTGTTCATTTTATTGGTTGACATTCTTTTTCTAAAATATATAATGACCGCTTCTTTGCGAAATAGTCAATCACTGTAACGCAAAACAGGAAATAAAGCAAAGCCCAGGTGGCGGAATTGGTAGACGCGCTAGCTTCAGGTGCTAGTGTCCTCACGGGCGTGGAAGTTCGAGTCTTCTCCTGGGCACCAAAATTTTTGGTTGCCGCTTTGCTTATCTCCATTCTAATTGCCCAGGTGGCGGAATTGGTAGACGCGCTAGCTTCAGGTGCTAGTATCCTCACGGGTGTGGAAGTTCGAGTCTTCTCCTGGGCACCAAATCAATTATCCGGCTTATCCGGATTTTTCATTGAATAGATTTATTTGTCTGATTAAGCTACAATATCAGACAGCAAAATATGTTTGATTTCACAGAGAGGTGGATGAGTGGTTTAAGTCGCACGCCTGGAAAGCGTGTATACGTGAATAGCGTATCGAGGGTTCGAATCCCTTCCTCTCTGCCAATTATCAAAACACCGCTGTAAGCGGTGTTTTTTGTATCTACGACTAGAGAATTTGAGACCATTCTGATTTTTTAGGACAAAATAGCCTCAAAATTTTTCGATATGAATTAGATAGTGCATACAATACGGTTATTTTTCATATTCTATTTCTCCAAAGCCTCTTGCAGTTTCTTCTCAATCAAATCCGCATCAAACGATTTGGCAATCAGCTCGAAGCGCGAGTCGCGCCACCATGAGACTTGGTTTGCGCCCCATTGTCCATCCACCCAGTTGAGCCACACCCATGTACCGAGCACTTGGAACACGCCTTTGGCGCGGACGAGGCTTTCTGTGAATTTAGGCAGGTCGTTGAAGAAGTTGGTCAATAAGCAACGAGATTAATCGTAGAGCTTTTTACTTATTCTTAAAGAAATGTTAGTTTTGTTTGCTTTGAAGAACCAAAATAGCAGCTAAAACTTCCAGAGGCTTTAGTGTGATTTTTAGGTCTAATTAGCTTTAGTCTCTAATATCTACATACGTTTTTTTTGAAAATAATCAATAAAAACATATATATATTTTTATTGCGGGAAATAATAACAAAAAATCATATTAATAAATCATATTAATAGATATGATGATTAAATTGCCAATTACTACAAGCATAAAACAAATTTGTTTTTGTGTTTGCTTTTTGTTGTTTTTGTTATATTTATGTTAAGCGTGAAAATTGGATACAAACGGAGGATTCATGAGAGATTCAACAGCTAAAGTAGCATTCGCTGCTTATCTGCATGATTTGGGGAAGTTTGCCGAGCAGGCAAAACTGGATGTACCTGATTTAATAAAAGGCGATAATCCGTTTTCAGATGGTGGAAGTGGTAAGGATACAGCCGAATTTTTACTAAATACTTCTGCCGTTATTTATAAACCGGAAACATTCTTACAGTGGATTATTGCTACTGCAGATTGTGTTGCTTCAGGTTTTGAGTGTGAAAAGTTTGAAGATTGTAACCAAGTCAGCAAAGAAAGAGAGCAATGGCAAACTGGTGAAAAACATTACCCAAACCATTTACTGACCCTATTCGAACAAATCGATATTCATAATCAAGGCTTAGCAGTAGATAATACTAACCAATTACAATGGTGTTATCCGCTTAAGCCTTTATCTGCCAAAAATATTTTTCCAATAAAGCGTTTGGAATTTGAGCCTGTCAAAAATGAATCCGTAGAAGATGAGTACCGTAAACTGTGGCAGGATTTTATTCAAAGTGGCCTTACCAAAATTCCTCAATCTCATCGTAAAAATTGGCATTTGTGGCTAGATCATTTTGATACACTTTGGCAAAACTATACTCAAGCTGTTCCATCAGTAACTGGTTTCGGTAAGAAGCCGGAAGTATCGATTTATGACCATAGCAAAACCACAGCGGCTTTAGCAGCGGCACTTTGGCGCTGGCATGAGGTACATGGTAAAACAGGCACCTCTGATGCAGAGCAATTAAGGGATCGCAGCGATTGGGAAGAGCAAAAAATACTACTTATTCAAGGTGATTTTTTCGGGATTCAGAATTTTATTTTTGCTTCTGGTAGTCAAACTAACAAACGTGCCGCTAAATTATTGCGCGGACGCTCGTTTCAAGTATCGTTGTTTGCTGAACTTGCTGCCTTAAAAATTTTAGAAGCTTGTGAATTGCCTCCAATTTCACAAGTGTTGAATGCAGCTGGTAAATTTATGATTGTCGCACCCAATACAGATGACGTAAAACGCGCTTTGGAAAAAGTTCGTAGTGAAATCAACGATTGGTTTTTACAGCATACTTACGGACAAGTTGGATTAGGTTTGGCCTCCCAAGAAGCCTCTTGTAATGACTTTGTGGATAAAAAACGTTTTGCCACATTGGTAAAAAAATCATTTGCTGTATTGGAAAAAGCAAAGCTGCAACGTTTCTCCCTGACAGATAATGCGCCATGTATTTTGCAGGCGGATTATTCGGCTTTTAAAGAGTGCCAATACAATCAGAACTTGCCTGCTAATCGAATAAAAGATGACATCGCATTGGCAGACTTGTCAGATGACCAAATCACACTAGGCAGTTTGCTTACCAGATATGACCGTTTAATGGTGTTCAACAAAGCGGACAGTATCCGTGATGATGAGTATACCCGTAAATTGAAGTTACCTATTTTCGGATTCTACATTGCATTTACTGAAGAGGAGCAACTGAGCGGAAAATTTGGAGAAGAAGCGAAATCGGGTAGGCTGCTGCGTTGCTGGGATTTCAGTTTACCTAAAATTGATCAGCCTATATGGCACGGTTATGCCCGTCGCTATATCAATGCTTATGTGCCACATTTTAGCGAAAGCGACAAATGTCTGGAGGGTAAATATGGCAGTCTGGAAGATGCTGATGATGTATCTGAAATTAAATTAGAAAATCCCAAAACCTTCAATCATTTGGCTTGCGAAGAGCGGTACAGTGAAGACGGTCAGAATTTTATAGGCAAAATTGCCATTGCTACCCTTAAAGGCGATGTGGACAATTTAGGCACTATATTCCAACAAGGTTTAAAAGAACCGACCTTCGCCAAAATGGCAGCATTGTCTCGACAGATGAACCATTTCTTCAGTTTGTGGTTGCCTGCTTATTGTGCTCAAGAATATCCAAATATTTATACCGTTTTTGCCGGAGGTGATGATTTTTTCCTTATCGGACCATGGCTGCAAACACAAAAACTGGCAGCAGATATGCGGGAAAAATTTCAAGTTTATGTAGCCGAAAACAAAGGTATAACTTTCAGTGCAGGCATTGCTGTCAGTAACCCAGGCCTGCCTTTAAGCAAATTGTCTGCTTATGCCGAAGAAGCTTTGGAACAGGCAAAAGCCTATCAAAGTGCCAATCACAGCAAAAATGCCATATCCGTATATGATGAAACCCTAGCTTGGTCGGACTGGAACGATATTATGGCCGCACAAGAGCAGATAAACAGTTTGAAAGCGGATTACGGCTTAAGTACCGGCTATATTTACGCCATGTTGGAGTTTTGTCGGGCAGCGGAACAGGAACGAAACGGCAACATTGAAGCAGGTATGTGGCGTAGCCGCTTTGCCTACCGCGCGCGTCGTTATGTGAATATGCAGAAAAACATCATTGGTAAAGAAGCCAAGCAAAACGCGTATAACCAGCTTACTGAAGCTTTTTATCAAAACGGCATTGAAAAATTAGGCAGCAAATACCGTATTCCCTTGTTTAACCATTTTTATTTATTAAGAGCGAGATAGAGATGAATCTAGAATTAATTAAGCTGGACGATCTGGAAGAGAATATTTTTTCCGAAGTGGCCGAACAAACGGCAGATTTTATTCATTCGCAGCAAGAGAAAGATAAACTTGGAAAACCGAAATATGACACTAGAGGAAACCCTAAATATGAAGATACCAACAAATCTACCCAGCTTCGTAAATTTTATGATGAACTGGTGATGTGGCACGATAAGGTTTTCCATGCAACCGATCGGGGTGCAGCTTACCGCCAAGTTGCACCATTTATCCATATGCTGAGAGCCAAGGTTGCTTATTCACAAGGGCGCGGGCATGTGGATCAAAACTTTGTCGAAGTGTTTAACAAAATCATCAGCGAAATCAAAAGTCCGGAAACTTTAAAACACGCCAAATTGTTTTTCGAAGCCGTTTTAGGTTTCCGCAAAGCCAAGGAACAGAAATAAGGGAGAGCCACCATGCAATTAAAACAAATCCACATTTTAGAAGCCACGCTTGTTTTAGAGACCGGTCTGCATATCGGTGCGGGCGATGGAGAAATCCATATCGGCGGCATTGACAATACAGTGATGAAACATCCGATTAGCGGAGAACCTTATATCCCCGGCAGCAGCCTGAAAGGCAAAATCCGCAGCCTGCTCGAATGGAAAAGTGGTTCGGTACAGGAAGCACCTTTAAGTAAAAAAGAATACGAGTCTTCGCAAGGTAGTCAAAAACAAGCCGTGAAACACATTCTGCAATTATTCGGCGTGAGCGGCGATACACAGGACGGAAGTTTCCAAAAAGAAATCGGCCATACCCGTGTTTCATTCTGGGATTGCAACCTTTGTCCTGAATATGCCGAACATTTACGCAATGATAATTTGCCGTTTACCGAAGTAAAAAGCGAAAACCGCATCAACCGTATTTCAGGTACAGCCGAACACCCGCGCCAAACAGAGCGCGTACCGGCCGGAGCCGAATTTAAATTCAAACTGAGTATCAAAGAGTTTGATAACGATGGTACCGAATTGATGGATACCTTATTGCAAGGGTTGAAACTTTTAGAATGGGACAGCTTAGGCGGATCAGGTTCGCGCGGCTACGGCAAAGTCAAATTCAGTAAACTTACCCGCAACGGTGATGACATCAGTGAGCATTTTGCACAAATCCAACCTTTTGGAAACTAAATCATGCAGGCATTCAAATTAACACTATGCCCCGAAACCGCATTCGGTACGCCATTGGTAGGTGATACCTTATTCGGGCAAATCTGCTGGGGCATTGTTGAACAATTCGGCGAGGCCGTGTTGGCGGAATGCCTTCAGGGCTACACCGCGCACCAGCCGTTTCTAATTGTCTCTGATGCCTTTCCCGCAGGTTATTTGCCGTTGCCGACTTTGCCCTCTTATTATTGGAAGGAAGGTAGCGAAACAGACCGTAAAAAGCTGAAAAAACGCCGATGGCTGCCCTTATCTGCGCTCAAAACGCCTTGCGAAACCTGGCAGCAACAGGCGAAAAGCAACAGCGATATTGCCCCAAATCTGCAAAGCGAACACTCCCAACCACACAACAGCATTAACCGCCAAACCCATACAACTGGCGCAGGCAGTCAATTTGCCCCTTTCGAAAGCGAGCAAATTTGGTATGCGGCAGACAACTTATGGGAAATTTACCTATTATTGGATGAAGGTCGTCTGAAAGCAGAAGATTTACGACAAGTCATACAAAACATCGGTTACAGCGGTTACGGACGCGATGCCAGCACAGGTTTGGGTAAATTCAGCATCGGCGCATGGGAAACCACAGATTTATTTGAGCGGCAATCCGGCGGCGAAGCCGTGTGGACATTAGCACCTTGCTGCCCGCAAAACCAAGGCTTTGATGCGGAAAACAGTTTTTACAATATCCAAACCCGCTTCGGTCGGCACGGTAATATTCAAGCTACCGCGGGTAGCCCGTTTAAAAAACCGATTTTAATGGCACAGACTGGAGCCGTATTTAGCAGAGCAACACGCGATGCAAACTTTATCGGACAAGGCATCGGCGGCATTTCCTCCAGCCAGCCGCAGACCGTACATCAAGGCTACGCCCCGGTATTGCAGTTTCAACCCGTCGGCAACAACCCATAATATATATTCAGACGACCTGAATGACACGACAGGTCGTCTGAAAAATAGAAACGGAAGAGAACATGGCAGCACCATTCTTACAACGACATCATCTCTACCTTACCCCTTTGTCGCCGCTACATTTGGGTACGGGTGAAGACTATCAGCCAACCGAATATGTCATTTCAGACGGCATCTTGTATGTTTTTGATCCCGCACAAGCCATATTGAGCGAAGCGCAATACGACGAACTGATGAACGTAGCGCAGCGGGGCAGTTTCATTGAAATACAAAAATACTTCAAAAAACATGCAGAAACCTTTAAAGATTACGCCTATAAAACCATAGGTGTCAGCCGCACTTTAGAGAAAGAATATAACGACAAACTTGGTGAAACAGTACAGCAGGAAGGTCGCGGCAAAAAAGTCCATAACCAGCTGACCATCGAATGCACGGCCGTTAATCCGCTTACCCATCAGCCCTATATTCCCGGCAGCGCGTTTAAAGGAAGCGTACGTACCGCCTTATTGAATGCGCTTTCCGGCCAACCCACGAAAGCAGAAGTGCCGAACAGCCGTAGTGCAACCAAATACGAAAATGAAAAGCTCGGCAGTTTTGCCGGCGACATCATGCGTCTTTTCAAAACAGCAGACTTCATGTCGTCTGAAACCGTATCCACGCAGATACAATATGCAGTCAACCATAAAAAACAAGCCGTTGTACGAAATGGAAAAATCCAGGCTGGCAAAGGAGTTACCGGCCGCCGTGAAACCATACAGCATGCACAATACCGACGTTTTCAGACGATCTGCGCCATACAGCATCTAACGTTGGAACACCAACCTCATATCAAAGACCGGGAACGAAAACTACCCAATACCGATTTACAGACCATAGACTTAAAACAGTTGGCCATCAACGTCAACACCTACCATTTGCCACAGTGGCACAAAGAAAACCAAATTTTGGAAGAACGCAACCTCGTAAACCCCGAATGGTTGCAACAAACCCGCCAACTCATTGACGACCTAAAGCCCCAGCTTGAGCAAGGTGCAATCATGCTGATGCGTTTGGGTAAAAACGGTGGAGCCGAAAGCAAAACGATCAGTAGGTTCGCCCAAATAAAAATCATGCAGGGCAAAGGACAGAAGGCCAAATACGAAAAACAAACCAAAACCATATGGCTTGCTGCCCAATCCGACAAAGAAACCCACGGCCTGCTGCCTTTCGGTTGGGTACTGATTGAAATCGACCCGCAAAGCGACAACCCCGCATTAAAACAATGGTGCGCACATAACGGCAAACATCTGATCGATACCACCGCCATTGCCGCCCAATTAACGCAACGACGCAAACAGGCGGCAGAACGCAAGCAGATGCAAGAACAAGAGCAGCAGTGCATCGAGCAGGAAAAACAAGCCGCCGAAGCCGAAAAGCAACGCCAAGCCGCAGAGCAGGCCGCCGCGCTCGCCTCCATGTCCCCCGAAGAGCGGCTGATTGCCCAATGGCAGCAAAAACTGACCGAATTCACATTCGACAGCCGTAATCAGGAAGCCAGCAACGAACTGTTCCAAGACTTCAGCCAGGCCCTGCAACAGGCAGCGCAAGACTTTGATACCGAAGCCCGAAAACGCATTGCCGAAGCCTTCTCATGGGGTAAAATCAGCAAGCAGCAACCCGGTTTGTTCGCAGGAAAACGCGAGAAAAGAATCAAAGAACTATTGCGTCCATTGCGTGGAGAATAAATCCGGCGGTCGGTCGCTTCATTAGCCGCCCGCTCGAAAAACCTCCTGCCTTTGCCGCCTGCCTTAACAACCTTGATTGATACCCAATCAATACCTGATATAGTGGATTAAATTTAAACCAGTACGGCGTTGCCTCGCCTTGCCGTACTATCTGTAATGTCTGCGGCTTCGTCGCCTTGTCCTGATTTAAATTTAATCCACTATAAAAGCACAACAACCGCTAGCTTACCGTTTCATGATGAACCCAGCAAACCCACTCAATTTACCCGCCGAACTCCCCATCGCGCGCTACCGCTTCAGCTTCCTCCTAAACGAAAACCTATGCCTCCCACCCTACGCAGGCTCCACCCTGCGCGGCGTATTCGGACATGCCCTACGCAAAGCTGCCTGCATGACACGGCAAAAAGAATGCGGCGGCTGCTCCCTCCTGCAAACCTGCCCGTACAGCCGGATTTTTGCCACCCCGTCCAGCAGCCTCCTAAATAAAAGCCAGCACAAAAACCCCCCGCAACCCTACATCATCGAAGCATTTTCAGACGGCATCCGATACCATCCCGCCGACAGCCTTTACCAATTCGATATCGTATTGATCGGTCCGGTCAGGCAACAGCTTCCGCTCATTGCCTATGCCTTCGGTCAAGCCTTCAAGCGCGGCATAACAAAAAACAACACGACGGGCACATTGGAAGACATAGCTGTAGAGAACAACGGCTGTTGGCAATCCGTTTACCACAATAATCAAATCCAACCCCACACCGACGACATAACCCTGCCCGCATCCTATCCCGCCGATATAGAAATCACCTTCCAAACCCCCTTGCGCCTGCAGCAGCAAAACAGCGTATTAGGCATCAACCGCCTTACCGCCGAAATCCTGCTCAAACAACTGGTCAGGCGCACATCCACACTCGCCACCCTATACTGGCAGAGCTTGGAAGTCGATTACACAAGCCTGATGCAGGCCGCGGCACACATCAAAAGCAGCCATCAACTGCAATGGCTGGACTGGAGCCGCTACTCAAACCGCCAGCAACAGCAAATCAACTTGGGCGGAGCCGTAGGCACTTGGCAATTTCAAGACTTACCGCTACCATTCAGCCAGTTGCTCCACATCGGACAATGGCTGCACATAGGCAAAGAAACCGTATTCGGCTACGGACGTTACAAGATAAAAGAGGTTAATCCATGTTTAACTTTGTAAACCTTAAGAGTATTGGAAACCACATTTTCAACTCATTGACTTTAAAAGGAGAAATGCAGACCTGCATTAAAAACGAAGCCCCATCACTAGGGGATTAAGACACATTTTCATGATTCTGATTGCCGCGCTGACATATTAAAAACGAAGCCCCATCACTAGGGGATTAAGACTTCGGAAATCCTGCCAATGCTGCACATTTGGAAATTAAAAACGAAGCCCCATCACTAGGGGATTAAGACGTCAAGAACTGAGCTTGTTGGTCTGCTTGTATATTTTACTGTCGTTTACATGAATTTCAATTAAAAACGAAGCCCCATCACTAGGGGATTAAGACGTCAAGAACTGAGCTTGTTGGTCTGCGTATGCATTAAAAACGAAGCCCCATCACTAGGGGATTAAGACTCGTCCGCTTCGCAGCAATATTCGGCAATAATCATTAAAAACGAAGCCCCATCACTAGGGGATTAAGACGCAACAATAGTCCGGGTTAAGTTGTAGTTTACGATTAAAAACGAAGCCCCATCACTAGGGGATTAAGACCGACGGAGCGTTACGGCATCCGCGCTTTGGGCGAATTAAAAACGAAGCCCCATCACTAGGGGATTAAGACCCGGATACCGTCTAGTTTTGCACTTACTATTACATTAAAAACGAAGCCCCATCACTAGGGGATTAAGACTTATTGCAAGCGGTATTGTATGCGTGGTAATTAATTAAAAACGAAGCCCCATCACTAGGGGATTAAGACTCATTTCGTTTCATGTTTGGTTTCGATAAGTTGATTAAAAACGAAGCCCCATCACTAGGGGATTAAGACACTCTCGCATACCCTGGCCTCCGAAAAGAAAAAGATTAAAAACGAAGCCCCATCACTAGGGGATTAAGACGTGTTCAAACAAATCAATCCATTCGGCTTCAAGATTAAAAACGAAGCCCCATCACTAGGGGATTAAGACTTCCGTAATCTTCAGTTCTTCAGGCTTGATATCATTAAAAACGAAGCCCCATCACTAGGGGATTAAGACCCTTCGGATGCCTGTTTCACCGACTGTAAAACATTAAAAACGAAGCCCCATCACTAGGGGATTAAGACTCTGTGTTGAAGTTAAGTTCTTGCAAAGCTTGTTAAAAACGAAGCCCCATCACTAGGGGATTAAGACATTTGAAACGCTTGGTCTTTACCCATGTAGTAAATTAAAAACGAAGCCCCATCACTAGGGGATTAAGACCCAATAAATCTTTCATTTTTTGAGTCCTTTTGGATTAAAAACGAAGCCCCATCACTAGGGGATTAAGACTGTAAAGTTTTCCTTTATGTAAATGCCATTAATTAAAAACGAAGCCCCATCACTAGGGGATTAAGACTCAATCTTTTCTTTCATTACTTTGTCCTGTTCTTATTAAAAACGAAGCCCCATCACTAGGGGATTAAGACACTTATAAAGTCGTTAAAGCATTAAATTGGTTTAAATTAAAAACGAAGCCCCATCACTAGGGGATTAAGACACTTATAAAGTCGTTAAAGCATTAAATTGGTTTAAATTAAAAACGAAGCCCCATCACTAGGGGATTAAGACAAAACAATTTATTTTTTCTTTCCAGCATATACATTAAAAACGAAGCCCCATCACTAGGGGATTAAGACCCTTCGGATGCCTGTTTCACCGACTGTAAAACATTAAAAACGAAGCCCCATCACTAGGGGATTAAGACTCTGTGTTGAAGTTAAGTTCTTGCAAAGCTTGTTAAAAACGAAGCCCCATCACTAGGGGATTAAGACAGCAGTTATTCATTTCGGTGTCGGCTACTCACCTTAATTAAAAACGAAGCCCCATCACTAGGGGATTAAGACACATCAAATATATGATTTGTAATTGGTTTTGGAATTAAAAACGAAGCCCCATCACTAGGGGATTAAGACATAGGCAGATTTCGCCAATTCAAATTTTTCTTCTGATTAAAAACGAAGCCCCATCACTAGGGGATTAAGACCTAATTCAACTGAGCGATTTTCAGCCATAATGTATTAAAAACGAAGCCCCATCACTAGGGGATTAAGACTGCGCGGTACGCTTGGTAATGCCCCAGTTGGTATTAAAAACAAAGTCCCATCACTAGGGGATTAAGACCTCTATCCATTTTTGCTTGTAAAATAGTGATGTCATTAAAAACAAAGCCTCATCACTAGGGAATGAAAGTTTCAGACGACCTTGTGTGATTGGAGGTCGTCTGAAAGTTTGAAAATGACTGTTTTGTCAGCCTGTCCGAAATTCGATGGATGGGCATTATTTTGTGTCTTTGGTTATGTCGGATGCTGTCGGTATGGGTATTATTTGTAAGTCCATGCCGCTCCAGACGATGCCTTCGGGCAGGGGGCGTTTGCCAAAATGGATTATGGGTGTGTGTTCGGATAAGACGTATATCCTTAAGTTGTCTTCTTTGGAGTGTATTTGTTGAATCAGGTCTTGATAACAGGCCTGGTAATCGGTTTCGTTGCCTTTGAGCAGGAAAACGCTGTTTTGCAGGGGGAGGGCGTGGTTGCACAGGATGCGGTAAATTTTTTGCAGGCGTTTGGGACAGCTGATGTCGTATGCAATCAGCCATTTCATTGTATCTGTCCCCAGTGTGTTTCAGTATAGTCAAAATCAGCCGGATCTTGTCTGCCGTGATGGCACAACTCTGCCAGTAGCCGACGTGATGCTTGGATAAGTTCGGGTTGTATATACTGTAGGAAGTGCTCGATTTCACTATAAAATCGGATTCGGGCCGCTTTGCCCATTAGGCAGGCTTCTTGTTTTTGGGTAAAGTCCTCGGGACGGAGTATTTTTTGATGAAAACATTCTGCTGCCCATTGGTCGTATTTGGGGCGCAGTGGTTCGAGCAGGTCTGATGCTAGGGATTCTCGGCTATGGGTGATGGTATGGAAAAATCCGACAAACGGATCTAAACCGATCAGGTAAATACGGCGGACAATTTCGAAATGGAGCAGGGTGTAGCCGAGTGAGAGTACCGTATTGAAAGGATCTCGAGGGGGTCTCCTGTTTCTGCCTTTGAAGTTGAGTGAGGCGGGCAGGATGTGTTGCCAGGCGGTAAAGTAATGTGCGGAAGCAGCCCCTTCATAGCCGCGAAGGCTGTCTAAATCAGGGCAGTCGGCAATATTTGTCAGTATGTTTTGCAAGGTTTCCGCATGTGGATGCAGGTGGGGATTTTTTTCGGCGGCTTGTTGCACTATGGAAAACTGGTTGTTTACTTTGCCGTGTATCCAATATTTTGCTTGTGCGAGGCAAAATGTTTGATCTTGGGTTGCGCCGAATTGTGCCGCCCTGCGTTTGGCATCAACCTGCAAATTGGGCATCATCAATACGGGTTCTTTTTTTCGGCCGTTTAATACTAATAAGCCGATACCGTGTTGTCCTAATTTCCCCAATACGGAAGCTGACAGCTGTAAATCTCCATGAATACATACTCTTTCAAGTAAGCGGATAGGGACTGTCCCCAGCTTTTCGGCAGTATTGCTGTCGTAAAAAATGAGTGCTTCACTGTCAACTTTAAGTTGAAGGTTGCGTTTGTCTATAAATAAGGTAGTCATTTTTTTCTTGTCCTATATTGTTAAATGATAAGAAATGGTTGGTAAGATAAGCGTGTGGCAGTGCCGTACATTTTGCTGTAATCCGCTGCAGGCATTTTGAACGTCAGGATTTTGTCTGGGTTTCGAATGATTTTATTGATTGCTATACAAAGATTTTGATACTCGCTTGAGGTCAGCCAGCATTCGTAAAGTGATTTCTGATGCCCGATAGTATAGGCTTTCAGAATTTTTCGGATTTGATATTGCCGACGGCAGTTGCTTATGTCGTAAGCAAAGACGTAATGCGTTCGTTTACTCATGTGATATTTCTCCTTTGACTGTATTTTATCGTGCTTTTATGGAAAAACAAATTTGTACTTGATGTGGGGAGTCGGGCTTGTCGGGATAATACGTTTCATCGGAAGTACGGCAAGAAATGCTGTTAGACGGATAAAGTTGAGAGGTTGATAGATTATTGAACTGGCAGGGATATTTTAAGCCGGAAATAGTCGGACTTGATGCCGAAAATAGATTGGTGCCGTATTTGAAGGTAGATAAGAATACTTGTTTTATTGGTTGTGTTTAGAAAGGATAAAAGATATGTGGGATGTTCTTTGGAAGGCTGTTGCAGCGGTGGTTGTGGAGAAGGTGGCTGAAGTGATTAAGGAGGCGTTGGAGAGTTAGTTGTTTTTAGGGTGTCGATAATGGTTCGAATCTGTTATCGACATTGCATATTAGTTAGAGTACGAAATTCCTGTCGTTTGTGTTGTAAATTTATGGGCAAGGCTAATTTCCGCAGGGCAGAATATGATTTGTTTTTATGTAGATGATGATTCGTTATTTGGGGTATGAAATTGGATAAAAAGAAGATTTTGGTTGCCGTTACGGGAATGTCGCCACAAATTATCACGGAAACACTATTTGCGCTCTATCGGCAGAAAAGCTGGATTCCTAATGAAGTTTGGGTGTTGACGACTTCAATCGGTAAAAGGCAGATTTTTGATAATCTTTTGGGAAAACATGGTTTTTTCCATCGTTTGTGCGAGGAATATGCTCTGCCTGACATTCGTTTTGATGAAGATACTGTTCAGGTCATTACCGATAAATCGAATGTTCCTTTGGCAGATATCCGTACTCCTGAAGAGAATGATTGGGCCGCCGATCAAATCGTCCGGTTTATTTATCATTTATGCAGTCATGAAGAAACGGAATTGCATGTATCGATTGCAGGCGGTAGGAAATCAATGGGGTTTTATATCGGCTATGCGTTGTCTTTGTTTGGCAGAAGCCAAGACCGTTTATCGCATGTTTTGGTGGAGGAAGCTTTCGAACAACATCCTGAGTTTTATTATCCGAATAAAGATGACCGGTTTCTAAATACGAAATTGGGAATGAGGAATGCTGCTGAAGCTAAAGTGATGTTGGCAGATATTCCGTTTGTACGGATGCGTGAAAATTTATCTGCGCCGCTGTTGAAAGATGATTGGAATTACTTAGAAGCGGTTGAGCTGACGCAACGCGATCTTTTGCAGTTTGATTTGGAAATTAATGTTGCGGAGCGCACTATTTGTTGCGGAGGTGCTGAATTTCAGCTGGCTCATCAAGATTTTGCCATTTATGCGGCTTTCGCTCATTTTAAAAAACATCAGCCAAAGCGTTGTTTGCATTTAACGGGTCGGGCTAAACAAGATGATATGGATTTTGCGGAAGAGGTATTAAATTTTTTAGTGAAGGTAAAGCCGAAATTGCGTTCGGAATCTGCTGAAGCTAAAGCGGAAGTTGAACGGCAGTTAAAAAAATTCCAATCTGATAAAAGAATTGTCCAAGAAGTCAGTTCGCGTTTGAAAAAGAGGTTTGAAGACAAACTGCAAGGACGCGCAGCGTTGTTTTTTATTGAAAGTATAGGCGAATATAATCATAAGTCTTACCGGTTGGCGACGGATGAGAATCTGATTCGTTTTGTTTGAGTTAAGTTAAATATAAAATATGATTTATTTTATATCACGCCATCAAGGCGCAGTTGAGTGGATTCAGCATCAAACCGAGTGGAGGGTTGATTGCTTCCTGCCGCATTTGGATACGGCAAAGGTAGAGGCCGGTGATGTGGTATTGGGAACGTTGCCTTTGCACTTGGCGGCAGAGGTATGTGTAAAGGGTGCGGCTTTTTATTTTCTGCAACTGCCGCAGAAATTACAGTTGCGGGGTTCGGAATATTCTGCCGATGAAATGAACAGAATGGGCGCATGTCTGCGTCGTTTTGATGTTCGGGCGTGGGATTGATTGTATATATGAAAAAATGAAAGGAATAATAAGGATGAAAAAGTTTGATGTACATGTATGCTTGGTATCGGATCAAGCGTTACCGAATTTTATTCCGGTTTTGGCGGAAGATTTTCGCCCTCAAGAGGTTATTTTATTGGCTACGGAACCAATGAAAAAAAAGGCGGAAACGTTGGCCGAAGTGATGAAAAACCGTTGCTGTGTTAAGGTTCAAATATTTGATTTACATGATGAATATGATATCCAGAGTGTACGTGAAGAGATTTTCAACCTGCTCTTAAACATTGATAAACAAAAAGTAGCTTTGAATGTTACAGGCGGCACCAAATTAATGGCAATCGGGGCTTATGGCATGTTTCGTGATGAAGGTTATCCCGTATTTTATTTTACAGCTAAGGATAATCGGATTTTACTTTTAGAAAATAATGAGCAGTTTGTATTACAGCCTTCAAAAATAAAAATTGAGGATTATTTGCAGTTATACGGCTATCCTGTTCGAAAAGGTTATAAGATTAACCGTCAGGCTCAACGGAATCTGCCTGAGTTATGGGAAAAATTGGTAAAAGGAATCAATAATTTTGCAAAAGGTTTGACTGCATTGAATTATGTTATTTCCCATTCAAACGATTTAACAACAGACATGCCAAAAGTAGAAAATCAGCATCAACAAAATTTCAATTACTTATTACATCTTTTGGAAGATAATGAATTGCTATCCCAACAAAACGGCAAATTACATTTTCCAGATTTAGAGACTAAGAAGTATGTTGCTGGAGGTTGGTTTGAAGATTATGTATTTGATGTCATCCGCAAAATTCCAGGGGTTCAAGATGTTGCTTTAAATGTACAGATTAAAAATTCAGATAAAAATACTAATCAACATAATGAATTAGATGTAGTAGTGTTAGCCAATAATGTTTTGCATGTACTGGAATGTAAAACTGCTAATTTTTCAAGCAATAAAAAAGAAGCTGATAACGCCCTTTATAAGCTGGAAACCCTAAAAAAATTAGGCGGATTGAAAACCCGGGCTGCGCTGATTTCTTATCGTGAAACTGGTGGGCATGGTGCTAGAAATACGATACGTGATAGAGCTAAAGGCGCTCAAATTGAATTGATAGAACGCAAAGATTTACCAGGATTGCAGAAGCTATTGACCAATTGGATGAAGAATGGAAATGGAATAGAAAAACCTGGTTTTTAAGCGGTTCAAAAGACTTTTTGAGCATGGAAGCCCGATGATTGCATACATCGGGCTGATTTTTTTACAACGTTTTTCTGTTTCAACTAAAAGAATAGTTTAATAAATTACTCAATCGGAGTCGTTCTTGGGACTGTCCTCGTTATCTGGGACAGTCCCTTTATTTAATTTCTTATGTTTTGTTGAAAATATCAACCGCAATATCGGCAATCCAATATGTCTTTGCGGATGTCGTTCAGCAGGAAGGCTGCCGTATCTTCGTGTTCCGCCTGTACGAAGGCGAAAAGTCGGGCGATGATTTTACCGATGAAGACTTTTTGCAGGGCGCAGGCGTCGGTCAGGGTGTGTTCCTGCAGGAAGCTGCTGATGTCTTCGGGCAAGGTGTAGCCGCGGGCAACGGCAGCAAAGCGGGCATCGATTTGCAGGCGGTCGAGCAGGGTTTGGTTTTTGTCCAACTTAATACCCGCTTCTTTTTCTTCGGCGGTGGCGCGGACGAACTGGTCGTAAATTTCGGCATAAAGCATATCGTTCGGACCTTCAAAAATCGTGAAGGGACGGATGTCGATAGCGATGTTGCTGGCTGTGTGTCCGCGTTCAAAACCCTTCGCGCCCAAGAGTTTTTGCAACATTTGAGCAGCGGCATAAGTGTATTCCGTAGCGAGGGTTTTGATGATGTTTGCCTCCATTAATTGATGGGCAACGGGAGCAACGGGCGAAACGGAATGGCAGACGTAACGGTAAAGGATTTCGGAAACCTGATGGCGGCGTTGGATTTCGCGGCGTTCGTAATCCACGAATTTGATGTCGTTGCGGACGTATTGGTTCAAGTTTTCAAGGATGTATTCCATGATGCCGTGCGTCATGCCGATCAGTTGCAGGCGGCTGCGGATAAAGATGTTTTGGAACGCGCGTAAACCGGCAGCGTCGTTCTGAGAGAGTTTCATGACGGCTGCGGCGGGCATTTCGGTGTCAATGCGGTTGACGGCATAACGGACGGCGCGCAAGCCTTCGGATGTGAGGGCTTCGTAGCGGATGTATTGTTTGGGAACGAGCAGCAGGTTGATGACTTTGGAGAGTTTGCCGTTTTTGCGCTCTTTGACGGCAACGAGGAGGAAGTCGCTTTGCGAGTTGCCCTGCCAGTATTTCGCGGCGTTGACGTAAATCGTTTGTTCGTCGATATATTCGTAGTAGGACTGCATTTCGCGGGCAATCGCTGCGCCGGAGGTTTCGGGTTCGGTAATGCCCAAACCGCCGCCCTCGCCTTTAAAAATCATCTCCAAACCTTGCGCGATTTGCGCTTCATCGCCGAATTCTTGCAAAGGCTGCAACACCAGTGCGCCTTCGATGCCGGTACGCAGGGTAACGGGTACGCCGTAATGCCCCGCGATCCGCAGGACTTCTTGGATTTCAAACTGGCTGCCCTTACGGCCGCCGTGTTTTTTGTCGAGGAAGGGCAACAGCAAACCCGCCTGCTTTAAGGCAAGCCATTTGTCTTCGGGCAGGTATTGCATGAGGTTGAGGTCGTCTGAAAAAATGCGGCGGAATGCGGTTTCGATATGCTTTAAAAAAGCAGCCGTGTCCATAGTTGACGGCTGCGCGCTTGATTCGGTGTGTGTCATCATGATTCTCTGTTGAACGGCAGTTATTAGAGTTTAGAGCTAAATTTCTAGGATTTATACCACAAACCCGTTTGAGTGACAATGATTATCAAGTATGACCGGATTTTCAGCGTGCAAACGCATGATTACGCCGCCCCAATAAGCCGATACGGTGCTACCATAATGCAAAACGCCACAGGAACACTGCCATGTATTCACAACACAGCGAACGCCATTTCAGCAACCGCAACAACTGGCTGCGCGCGAGCGTCTTGGGCGCAAACGACGGACTGATTTCCACCGCTTCGCTACTGACGGGCGTTGCGGCCGCCGCCCCCGATTTCCAAACCCTGCTGCTGACCGGCGTTTCCGCCCTAATCGGCGGCGCGGTCTCGATGGCGGCGGGGGAATACGTTTCCGTATCCAGCCAGTCGGACACGGAAAAAGCCGACTTGCGCAAAGAACGCTGCGAATTGGAAGCCGACCCCGCTGCCGAACTGGTAGAACTGACCGAAATCTACCGCCGCCGCGGTTTGTCCGACGCGCTTGCCGCCGAAGTCGCGCAAGCATTGATGGAACACGACGCGCTCTCCGCCCATGCCCGCGACGAAATCGGCATCACCGAAACCTCCGCCGCCAAGCCCATGCAGGCCGCGCTTGCCTCCGCCGGTTCGTTCTGTGCAGGCGCCATACTGCCGCTGCTGGTCGCACTGACCAGCCCCGCCGCCCTTATCCCTACGCTGGCGGCAACCACTTTGTGCGGACTCGCCGCACTGGGCTACGCCTCCGCCAAACTCGGTGGCGCACCCGTCGCCCCCGCCGTCTTGCGCGTGTGCCTCTGGGGCGTGGCGGCATTGGCGGTTACGGGCATAATCGGCAAACTCGCGGGCGTAGCAGTTTGAACGGAGGTCGTCTGAAAACTCAGCCTCAATGAAGAGGAAAGTATTTTCAGACGACCTTTTGTCATATCCGTTTGTCTTTACACAACATCCCTTACCAGTCAAAACCGATGTAATTGGGCATATCAAACTTTATCTGCCATCCCAAAAAAATTTCAGACGACTCCTTCATATTAAAAGGTCGTCTGAAATCTGAAACAGGCAATGCGGCTGGTTTGAACCTGTCTTTCTACGTTCAAAAAAACAAGTTCAGTTCAAGTTCACGCATCGCCTCCTGCCTGATCGGCTGACTCCGTTACGCTCGGTTCGGCGGCTTTGTAGAGGTAAACCGTTGCCAGCGGCGGTACTTTGACGGCGAGCGAGTTGGGTCTGCCGTGCGACCAGATTTCTTCGGTTTGCAGGGCTTGTCCGGTGGATACACCGCTGCCGTTGTAGCCGGGGTCGTCTGAATTGAGGATTTCGCGGTATTCGCCGGCTTCATTTACGCCGAAGCGGTAGCTGTCGTGGACGACGGGCGTAAAGTTGCTGATGACGATGACGCGGTTGCCTTCTCGGTCGCGGCGTTCGAAGACGAAGACTGAATTGTTGCCGTCGTCGGCGACCAGCCATTCAAAGCCTTCCGGCCATTGGTCGAGCTGGTAAAGTGGCGCGGTGTTTTTATAGACGCGGTTCAAATCGCGCACGAAGTTTTGTACGCCTTTGTGCCAGCCGCCTTCTTGGTCGAGCAAGAACCAATCCAGTCCTTCGTTGTAATTCCACTCTCTGCCTTGCGCGAACTCGTTGCCCATAAACAGGAGTTTTTTGCCGGGGAAGCCGTACATGAAGCCGTAGTAGGCGCGCAGGTTGGCGAATTGCTGCCAGCAGTCGCCGGGCATCCGTCCGAGCAGCGAGAGTTTGCCGTGTACGACTTCGTCGTGCGAGAGCGGCAGGACGAAGTTTTCGCTGTATTGGTACATCATGCCGAAGGTCATTTTGTTGTGGTGGTATTTGCGGTTGATGGGGTCTTCCATCATGTAGCGCAAGGTGTCGTTCATCCAACCCATGTTCCATTTGTAACTGAAGTTCAAGCCTTCTTGACGGGTTACGTTGGAGAACGAGGTGGATTCTTCGGCGATTTCGGCGGCAGACGGGACGACTTCTTTTAGCATAGTATTGGTATCACGCAGGAAGGCGATGGCTTCAAGGTTTTCATGACCGCCGTATTGGTTGGGTATCCATTCGCCGTCTTTGCGCGAGTAGTTGCGGTAAATCATGGAGGCAACGGCGTCCACGCGGATACCGTCGAAACCGAAACGCTCTATCCAATACAGGGCATTGCCTTGCAGGAAGTTTTTGACTTCGTTCCTGCCGAAGTTGTAAATCAGGGTGTTCCAGTCTTGGTGGTAGCCTTCGCGCGGGTCGGCGTGTTCGTACAGCGCGGTGCCGTCAAACTTGGCAAGCCCGTGGTCGTCGGTCGGGAAGTGTCCGACCACCCAGTCGAGAATGACACCGATGCCTTCGTCGTGGGCGGCTTTAATCAGGGCGCGCAATTCGTCGGGCGAACCGAAACGGCTGGTCGGTGCATACAATCCGGTCGCCTGATAGCCCCACGAGCCGTCAAACGGATATTCGGAAACGGGCAGGAATTCGATATGGGTGAAGCCCATGTCTTTGACGTATGCGACCAATTCTTTGGCGAGCTGTTCGTAAGTCAGCCAGAAGTTGTTTTCGGGATTGCGTTTCCACGAACCCAAATGCACTTCGTAAATGCTGATGGGCGCGTCAATGGCGTTGGCACGGGCGCGGAAGTCGGGTGTTTCGACTTTTTCCGGCAAACCGCGCACGACAGACGCGGTATTCGGACGCAACTCTGCGCCGAAGGCATACGGGTCGGTTTTTTGCCGCACATCGCCGTTGGCGTCGCGGATTTCAAATTTGTAGAGGGCGTTGAGTTTGACGGCGGGGATGAAGATGTCCCAAATGCCGTTGTTGCGGTGGAAACGCATGACGTGGCGGCGGCCGTCCCAATTATTGAATTCGCCGATGACGGACACGCGCTGCGCGTTTGGCGCCCATACGGCAAAGCTGACGCCTTTCACGCCGTCCACTTCGGCAAAATGCGCGCCCAAAGTTTCATAAGGGCGCAGGTGTTTGCCTTCCGCCAGCAACCAAGAATCCATGTCTTTCAAGGCGGAGCCGAAGCGGTATGGATCTTCTTCTCGCACAGGCTCGGCATCTTCGGTATAACGGACGTTCAAAGCATAGTCGGGCGCGCCTTCGGGCAGCACGGCAACGAAGAATCCGCGTTCATCGACTTTTTCAGACGACGTAATCACCTCGCCGCTTTCACGGTTGACAATATCCACGCCCCAAGCGTTCGGAATCAGGGTTCGCACGACCTCGTCGCCTTCGGCAAGGCGGTGTCGCCCCAGATAGGCGAACAAATCGCTGTGGGTGGCAAGAAACAGGCTTTCGACCGTGTCGCGTTCGACTTGGTCAAGCTCGTGATAAGGCTTCATCCGGCTGTTTTTCTTCATGCGTACCTCTCCAATCATGGCAAGTTGGCCGCCCATCAGGCGGTTGTGGGGAAAATCTTCAAGCGCGACGGGCATTTTGCGCGCCCAGTTGGGATAACCCTCGGCAACACCCGGCACATTCAGGTTGTCGCTCATGCCCAGTAGGTTTTCCAGCTGCACCGCATACAATTTGCTGCGGCTCATGGCGGCATATTTGTGTAAGGCGGTTAGCAGCGTTTCGTCGATTTCAGACGACATCTCGGCGTCGGCTGGCAGGCAGCCTGCGTGTTTCAACTTATCGAACAAATCCGCTTTGTCGTGTTCGCGCGCTTCCAAGGTCGTCTGAAAAGTTTCCGCATCGGGAATCGTACCCAAGCGGAACATCAAATCCAAATCCTTGCCCGTCCAATAGCCCGCCAAGGGCGCGACGTCGTGCGTGCTGACCACCGTAATCGCCTGTTCGGGATATTCTTCGGGCAATTCAAAGCCGTGCCAGCCTTTGCTGAAATACACGACCTTATAAGAAAACACCTGATAACGGTTCAGCAAATACCGCGCTTGGTCGGGTACCGTCCCCAAATCCTCGCCGATGACCACGCATTGATTCCGCCGGCTTTCCAAAGCCAGGATGGCAAACATCACATCCGCGTCGTAATGCACATACGCGCCAAAGTCCGCCGTCTCGCCCGCAACCCACCACAGACGGCATAAAGCCATCACATGATCAATGCGCAAGATGCCGTAAAGCCGCATATTTTCACGCAAAAGTCGGACGAACTTCTCATAACCCGTGTGCTTCAACATCATCGGATTGAGCGGCGGCAAATCCCAATTTTGCCCTGTCGGGCTGAACGGATCGGGCGGCGCGCCGACCGCCATATCCATGCAGTAATCAGCACGGTTAAGCCAAGTATCCGCACTACCGCGAGCCACGCCGACCGCCAAATCGCCGTAAATTCCGAGCTTCACGCCGCGTGCCGCAGCCGCTTCGTTCACTTCGCGCAACTGCTCCGCGCAAAGCCATTGCAGCCACATATAAAAACGGATTTCGCGGCGGTGTCCCTGTGCAAATCGTTGGACCGCCTCACCATGCGGATCATGAAACTCCGACGGCCAAGACAGCCAACCCACTTCACCGGAGCGGTTGTAATACTGATCCAAAGCCTCAAACAAGCCGAAGCCTTCCAAAGCCTCACCACGTTCTTCAACAAAGGCGTCAAACGCCGCCCGCTCTTGTTCGGCGGCTTCGCATTTATCGTTTTCAAACGCGTCAAACGCCTTCTGTAAAGCATCGCGCTTAAACGCCCAAACTGCCGTATAAGCGACGGTTTCCGTAATCCGCAACGCCGCAATGCGCTGGCAGATATTCGGCTGCTTGAGCCAGTTTTTCAGCTTTTCGTTGTAAGAGAATGCGCCAACCTTCTCCACATCCAGATAAATCGGATTGAGCCATTCGCGCGAAGACGGGCTGTACGGGCTGGCAAAAGCAGGTTTGGCGCTAAAAAGCGCGTGCAACGGATTGATGCCGACGAAATCCAGTTGCTTATCCGCCGCAAACGCCATCAAATCCAGCAAATCGGTAAAATCCCCGATGCCCCAGTTCCGTTGCGAACGCAGGCTGTACAAATGCGTCGTCAGCCCGTTCATCCGCAAACCGCACTCCAGCATCTTCGGCTGATAAACCGATTGCGGCGCAACCACCAGCCGTACATTGCGGACAATGCCTTCTACTTCTGCAAACAATGTGTAATAGCCGCAAGCCAAAGCCGGCAGCGCCACCCAAAGCGCGCCGTCTTCGCCATGGTTCAACGCCAAAACCTGCCGTCCGCCCGCTTCGTCTTCCAAGCAAATTTCAGCCGCGCCATGGAACTCGGAAGGCAGTCGCAAAGACTCCCGACCGTTTTCATGCGCCACTAAAGTATCCGCATAAAGGTCGTCTGAAAAACCATCCTGCTGCAAAGCCCCAACAATCGCTTCCAAAACCTCGGGCTTGGTCTCATGATAAATTCCACCGATGTCGTGAAAACCCAAATCAATACCCAAGCCCAGAGCCTGCTCTTCCAAATGTTCGCTCATGATACAATTCGCCTGTTTACAATAAACCGAATCTTAATATAAATAAGATGGCACGTTCCTAATAATTCAGAGAAAACAAACCTTCAGACCCAGATTTCCCTGCTTAGTTTGACTTATCCCAAAATTTTTAGGCGATAGGGAAGCAGCTTGATTTTGATGGTTGTCAGAATGTTTCAGCTATATTCGGAATGTTTCAGCTATATTTGGATATGGGTTTGCAGCATACAAAAAGGTCGTCTGAAAACAGAAACCCAATCCTGTTTTCAGACGACCTTTTAGATTGTCAATCAACTTAATTAGTGATGATGACCGTGCGGGCCGTGAACGTGACCGTGTGCAATTTCTTCTTCAGTCGCATCGCGTACGCCGTCAACTGTCGCTTTAAACAAAATTTTCATGCCGGCAAGCGGATGGTTGCCGTCTACTACGGCCTTGCCGTCTGCCACATCTGTTACGCGATAAACCAAGACATCGCCGGTTTCAGGATCATCGGCTTCAAACATCATGCCGACTTCCACTTCAACCGGAAACACGCTGACATCTTCAATGCGCACCAAGCTGGGATCCTGCTCGCCGAACGCATCATCGGGAGACAGCGCAACTTCAACTGTATCGCCGACGTTTTTTTCGTGCAAAGCTTCTTCCACCAAAGGGAAAATGCCGTCATATCCGCCGTGCAGATAGGCGATAGGTTCTTCGGTTTTGTCCAGCAGTTGGTTGTCCGCATCGTACATTTCATAGTGAAGCGAAACCACGGAATTTTTTTTAATAGTCATTTTTTATCCTTTATCATGACCGTTTATCAAAATAGGCTTTATTGACAACCCTCTGCCAACAAATCTCAAATATTCTAACACACCGCCGTCATGCACGGAGATTTATCTCAAAGATTCATAAATTAACAATTATCAATAAAAACAAACAATATTTAACTAAAATCATGCAAAAGCGTAAATTTTGATAATTTTTATACTGGTGTAACTTTTTTACAACTTTTATTTCTGTGTATAATGATTTTGTTTAGATTATTCAAACAAATCAGAAATAGAAGCCGATTGCGTATTGTTTAAATGTAAATACATGAAATCAATAAATTTTACGATATGGGCTATTTCGAATAGAGCCTGAATAACAACCTATGTTGATTAGGTTTATCCCCATCTTTCGTCCATTCCGGATTGATTAGAAGTTACTAAAAAATTACTAATTCGTCTGTATCGTTGCACCGAGCCATGCTGTGGGGCATAATGCAGGAAATTCAGCAATGAATTTTTACTCTAATGGAACGGCTTAATGCCGTTTCAGTTGTTCCGTTTTTATTTAAATCGATTTAAAGAAGGTTCTCAAAATGAAAAAATCTCTGATTGCTGCTGCTCTGTTCTCTTTGGCTTTGGCTGCTTGTGGCGACAAAGCTGCTGACACTGCCGCTTCTGCCGCTTCTGAAGCTGCATCTGCTGCTACCGAAGCTGCATCTGCTGCTACTGAAGCAGCATCTGCTGCTACTGAAGCTGCTGCTCCTGCTACCGAAGCTGCTGCTACCGAAGCTGCCTCTGCTGCTACTGAAGCCGCTTCTGCCGCTACCGAAGCTGCCTCTGCTGCTACTGAAGCCGCTTCTGCTGCAAAATAATATTTTTACAGTTAAAAAAGCAGGATACAGATTGTATCCTGCTTTTTTATTTTTCAGACGACCTTTACCGTTTTTCGTTCCCCTTATCCGCTATATAATCCTCCGTACACACATAAACCATCCTTGCTTCCCGTTATGCCCAATCTGTACGACCGTTTTCTTGAATTCCTTTCCCCCGCTGAAATCCTCGAAGCCACTCCGGCCCTGTTAAACGACCAGCGTCGCCGCTTTGTTTCCGAACCGGACATCATCTTGCAACCGCATTCCATAGAAAATGTACAAAAAATCATGCGGTTTTGTTTTGAGCACCGTATCCCCGTTACCCCGCAGGGCGGCAATACCGGTTTGTGCGGCGCGGCGGTAGCCTCCAGTGGCGTACTGCTCAATCTCTCCAAAATCAACCGCATCCGCGAAATCAACCTTGCAGACAACAGCATCACGGTTGAGGCGGGCGTAATCCTGCAAAACGTCCAAAAAGCGGCAGCCGAAGCAGGTAGGCTGTTTCCCCTCAGCCTTGCCAGCGAAGGTTCGTGCGAAATCGGCGGCAATATCGCCTGCAACGCAGGTGGATTAAACGTTTTACGCTACGGCAGTATGCGCGACTTGGTATTGGGTTTGGAAGTCGTCCTGCACAATGGAGAACTTGTTTCCCATCTTCAGCCGCTACACAAAAATACCACCGGCTACGACCTGCGCCACCTCTTTATCGGCAGCGAAGGCACGCTCGGCATTATCACCGCCGCCACACTCAAGCTCTTCGCCCGCCCGCAAACCATAGCCACCGCGTGGGTAGGTCTGGATGACATCGAATCTGCCGTACAGCTTTTAACAGCCGTACAAGGGCATTTTGCCGAACGCCTCACCAGTTTCGAGCTTATCAGTCGCCATGCTTTGGCATTGTCTTCCGAGTTCAGCCGTCTTAAACAGCCGACAGATGCAAACTGGCATGTCCTGCTCGAACTGACCGACTCCGTTCCCGATGCCGCGCTCGATGAAAAACTTGCCGAGTTTCTCTATCAAAACGGCCAAGAAAACAGCATCATCGCGCAATCGGAACAAGAACGCCTCGATCTATGGACGCTGCGTGAAAACATTTCTGCCTCCCAACGCAAGCTCGGCACCAGCATCAAACACGACATCGCTGTCCCAATCGCCCAAGTCGCCACCTTTGTCCGTCAATGCGCCCCCGCCTTGGAAGCCCGTTTCCCCGGCATACAAATTGTCTGCTTCGGACATTTGGGCGACGGCAGCCTGCATTACAACACCTTCCTGCCCGACGTATTGAGCAACGATGCTTACCGCTACGAAGATGCCGTGAACACTATCGTCTATGAACACATCCTCGCCTGCCACGGCACCATCGCGGCGGAACACGGTATCGGCATCATCAAAAAACACTGGCTCCCCAGCGTCCGCACTCCGTCCGAAATCGCCCTGATGCGTGCCATCAAAGCCCAGCTTGACCCGCACGACATCATGAATCCGGGCAAACTCCTGCCGTAGGCAGAATTTCAGCATTTGCCAAAATCAAAAAGGTCGTCTGAAATCCTATTCCCAGTTTCAGACGACCTTTTCATTCTCCCTTACTCAATGCTGTTATAATTCGTAAATCAAGTAAAACAACGACTTCAAAAGGAAAAATATGACGCTTAAGCCCCCCGTCCGAATCGCCGTTACCGGCGCCGCAGGCCAAATTGCCTATGCTACCCTGTTCCGTATCGCCGGCGGCATTATGCTCGGACGCGACCAACCCGTTATCTTGCAACTGCTCGACCTGCCTCAGGCGCAGCAGGCATTGCGCGGCGTGATCATGGAAATGCAGGATTGCGCTTTCCCGCTCCTTGACGACATCTTCGCGACAGACGACCCCGAAGTTGCCTTCAAAGATGCCGACATCGCTTTGTTGATTGGTGCGCGTCCGCGTACTAAAGGCATGGAACGCGCCGACCTGTTGCATGCCAATGCCGAAATTTTCAAAGTACAAGGCGCGGCGTTGAACAAAGTTGCAAACCGCAACGTTAAAGTCCTCGTTGTTGGCAACCCCGCCAACACCAACGCCTACATCGCGATGAAATCCGCGCCCGACATCCCTCCGGAGAACTTCACCGCCCTGATGCGTCTCGACCATCACCGCGCCGTCAGCCAAGTCGCCGAGAAAATCAACCGCCCGATTCCTTCCATCGAGCAAATGTGCGTCTGGGGCAACCACAGCCCGACTATGTACGCCGACTACCGCTATGCCACCAGCAACGGCGAGTCCGTACAAGACATGATTACCGAACCCGATTGGAACACCGAAGTCTTCATGCCGAAAATCGCAGGACGCGGTGCCGCCATCATCGCCGCGCGCGGTTCGTCGTCCGCCGCCTCCGCCGCGAACGCCGCCATCTACCACCTGCGCGACTGGCTGCTCGGTAGCAGCGGCAAATGGATCACAATGGGCGTTCCCTCCGACGGCTCTTACGGCATTCCCGAAGGTTTGGTTTTCGGTTTCCCCGTCATTTGCGACGAAGGCAGCTACCGCATCGTCCAAGGCTTGGATTTATCGGATGAGTTCAGCCGCCAACGCATCGCCGCGACACTGGCAGAGCTGGAAGAAGAACGCGCCGCCATACAAGATATGCTTTAAAAGATCGAGGTCGTCTGAAAACCGGTTTTCAGACGACCTCGACTGACATGAACACCACGGAGTCCCTATGACCACATTGGCCAACAAAAAACTCGCCGTCCTCATCGACGCCGACAACGCCCCCGCCGACATCATCGACCGCCTGCTCGAAGAAGTTGCCAAATACGGCATCGCCAGCGTCAAACGCATCTACGGCGACTGGAGCCACGGTCTTTCCAAATGGAAAGCCGCCCTCCTGCCCCATGCCATCATCCCCGTCCAACAATTCGCCTACACCAAAGGCAAAAACGCCACCGATATGGCGCTGGTCATCGATGCGATGGACTTACTGTACAGCGGCAACTTCGACGGCTTCTGCATCGTATCCAGCGATTCCGACTTCACCCGCCTGGCAAGCCGCCTGCGCGAAAGCGGGCTGACCGTGTACGGTTTCGGCGAAAAGAAAACGCCCGAAGCCTTCCGTAAAGCCTGCGACAAATTCATCTACACCGAAATCTTCCGTCCCGAAAAACAACGCCAAGAAAAAGAGAAGAACAACGGTAAAAACAACCCCGCCGCCGCCCCTGACGCACTGTCCCTGCTCAAACGCGCCGTGCGCGAAAACGCCGACGACCTCGGCTGGGCAAACCTCGGCCCCATCGGCAGCTACATCAGCAAAATCAATCCCGATTTCGACTCAAGGCTGTACGGCTACGGCAAACTCTCCGACCTCATCAAATCCTTCGACATCTTCGAACACCGCACCGACAACAACCAACTCCAAGTCCGCCGCCGCAAATCCGCCGACAAACCAACAGAGAGGTCGTCTGAAAACCCTGTGGCAACCCATCAAGCAGAAGAAACCGTTTCAGACGACCCCAACGCTGCGCAAAAACGCAAAACGCGCGGCAAAAAAAACAACCAAACCAAGAGCGAAAACACCGCGCCAAACCCGACGGCAGACACCGTGCAACCGACACCCGTCAAACCCGAACCGTCCGCCAAAAGCAGCAAACTACCCGTAACCCGCGTTATCCCCGCCGTACAACAGGCCGTCGATACACACGCCGACGAACAAGGCTGGGCACGTTTGAGCGACGTCTCCAAGCAACTGACCGCAGAAGGCACCGACCCGCAGCAATACGGCTTCGAAACCATACGCCACCTTATCCACGCTATCTTCGCCGACTGGCTGGAAATCAAAAAAGCCGGCCGCGGCGAACGCCTGCGCGTCAACAAACGCTTTACCGCCAAAGGTTAAACCATAGGTTTGAAGGCGAAAGACAATCTGCCGCCCAATCTAAAAAGGTCGTCCGAATTTTTCAGACGACCTTTAATGTTAAAATGTCCTCTGTTTGCCACATACACCGTTTTTCATGAATATTCTCGAAGCCTTATTATTATTGTGTCTGCTGATTGTCATCAGCGCATTTGTTTCCTGTTCCGAACTCGCGCTCGCCTCGGCGCGCAAAATCAAATTGCAAGTGATGGCGAAAGACGGCGGCGACACGCGCGCGCTGGATGTACTCAATATGCAGCAGCAGTCGGGCAGTTTCATCACCGTCGTCCAAATCGGTTTGAACGCCGTCGCCATTCTCGCCGGTATCGTCGGCGAAGCGGCGGTGCGCCCTTATTTCGGCAGTTTGTTGGCAAACGCGGGCAGTTGGGGCAGTACCGCCGCGTCGCTGCTGACGTTCGCGCTGGTAACAGGCAGCTTCATCCTGATTGCCGACCTGATGCCCAAGCGCATAGCGATGACCCATCCCGAAGCGGTGGCGGTGCGCATCGTGCGTCCGATGATGTTTTTGATTTTTATCTTAAAACCCGTCGTTTGGATTTTCGACGGAATGGCAAACGCGATATTCAAACTCTTCAAAATTTCCACCGTCCGTCAAGAACAGCTGACCTCGGAAGACATTTACGCCGTCGTCGATGCGGGCGCACAGGCTGGTGTGTTGAAAGAGCAGGAACACTACCTGATTGAAAATATTTTCGACATGCAGGAGCGCACGGTGACTTCCACCATGAGTACGCGCGAATACATCGCCTATTTCGATAAAAACGACGGCAGCGATACCGTGTTGGCAATTATGTCGGAAAAACCGCACAACAAATTCTTGGTGTGCGACGGCGATTTGGAACGCGTCATCGGCTACATCGAATCACACACGCTCTTAACATTGTTTTTAAAAGAAAAAGACGTCCGCCTGACCGACAAACGCGTGCTGCGCAAAGCTTTGTTTATTCCCGACACGCTGTCGCTTTACGATGTCTTGGAAACCTTCAAAACCTCCGGCGAAGACTTTGCTGTGGTGGTGAACGAATACGCGCTGGTAGTCGGCGTGGTAACGTTGAAAGACGTGATGAGCATCGTCATGGGTGAGCTGGTCAATACCGAAGAAGAGCCGCAAATTATCCGTCGCACCGAAGACACTTGGCTGGTGGACGGAGCGACCCCGCTCGCCGACGTCATGCGCGCGTTGGATATCGTAGAATTTCCTAATTCGGAAAACTACGAAACCATCGCCGGCTTTATGATGTATTCCCTGCGCAAAATCCCGAAACGCACCGATTTTCTGGTTTACGCGGGCTATAAATTTGAAATCATCGACACCGAAAATCTGAAAATTGACCAGCTTTTGGTGTCCAAACAGGGGGAGGACGTAGTCAGCCGGTAAATTGCGAAAAGCTTTTTTCTGATATGACGTTATAGTGGATTAAATTTAAATCAGGACAAGGCGACGAAGCCGCAGACAGTACAGATAGTACGGCAAGGCAAGGCAACGCCGTACTGGTTTATAGTTAATCCACTATACCTAATCTATTGTCTTAAATATCTGAGATAACGAAAGGTCGTCTGAAAATCAGTTTTTCAGACGACCTTTTATGTTAAAACTTCAAACCAATGTCGATTATTTGATTTATTCGAGATCCGCAGTTTTCAGACGACCTTCAGTGCTAAAAGGTCGTCTGAAACGCTTACGCTGCTTTATTAATGCAGATTCCTAAACTGCTCGAGGAAGGCGGGAATACCGGGCAGCATGCCGACTGCACCCATTGCTGCGCAGAGAATGACAAAGCCGACGGTAGGTACGACGACGCGACCCATAAACCCGAGTTCCGCGCTGCGTTCTTTACATCCGATTAAGCCCAAGTTATCCAAAAGCATGGTCAGCGACCAGCCGAAAACCGGATTGACCAGCGCGGAGGAGAAGACAACGATGGCGGCGGATTGGGTGGTTTTACCCTTGCGCGTCATTTCCATGCCTGCTTCCAAAAGCGGGACATAGACGCCGACAATCAGCGCAACGCTCAATACAGGCTGCCAAATCGCCAAATCCATGGGATAGCCCCAGACGGATGCAATGATACAGAACAAGGCAGTCAGTATCGCGCCTGCGGGGATCGGACGTTTGGCAATGGAAGCGGGAACGATGTAGGTTCCCCATGAAGAGGTAAAGTTCGCGCCGCCCAATACCGAACCTGCGACTTGGCGGACAGAACAGGTGAACATAGTGTCGTCGATGTTCATCAAGGCTTTTTCGGATCGCTCGGGATAGCTGATTTTTTGGAACACTTGATGCCCTAAGAAATCAGGCGACCACATGGCGACGGCGAGTACGGCAAAGGGGAATACGACCAAAAAGCTGTCCATCGTCGGCAAACCCATCATCCAGCCGGTATTTTCACCCCACCAGTAGGCAGGACTCATGGGCGGCAGGCCAGGAGCGGTTTGGAAGGAAAACGGCGCACCCAAAAGATAGGCGGTAAAGCCTGCCAGCACGCAGCCCAATGGGACGGCAAGCCAACGCTTGCGCCAATGTTCAAGCAGCGCATAGAGCAGGATGGTGCCGATGATCACGATAAAGGCAATGTAGCTTTTGTCAAAACTGCCCGCCCACTCAAAGAGTTTCTTGACCTGTCCGGTCGTACCGACGAAGCCTAGATATAGCAGCAGCCCGCCGCATACACCGTTGCTCGTCAGTTTTGCCATCAGGCTGCCGCCCTTGGTAATGCCCAACAAGAAACCGAATACACCAATCAACAAGCCGAAAGCCAGCGGATGCCCGCCCGCGGCAACGACGATAGGAATCAGCGGAATCAGCGGCCCGTGCGTACCGGGTAAGTTGGAAGTGGGGAGAAAAAGGCCGGAGAGCAGAATGATAAAGATTGAAGCAATCAGCAGCTCGTAACGGACGTTTTGCGGCAGAAAGGTGTCGGGCAGACCCAACGGTACAGCAAACGCCGCCGCCACTGCGCTGACCATCACCACCTTGCCGATGGTTCCCGCTATGGCGGGAATCAGGTCTTCAGGTTCGAAGCGGTAATCGCGAAACGGCAGATTGAGCCGCCAGCGTTTAGGCTGCATGATTTGCAGCTCGTGTTCCAAATACGCCTCACGGCTTTCAAAGTCCGACGACGGTTTGTGCATGCCGGAATATGATGTGTCGTGGTTCATAATTTCTCCTTTGGTCGACTTGTTTTTGGTTCTGTCGGCAATCGCCGTCCGACTTTTTATATCCGCTCCGAAAGCGGCTATACACGGCAAAGCCGGTAGTCGGGATCGGGCTGTATTGTCAACAATTTAGTGTTTGGATACTAACACACAAATTATCCGGTATAAGTAAAAATTTTCGTTTTAGTATGAATAAGTTGGAAAAACAACAAAAAAGTTGCCTGAAACTTCAGACGACCTTTGTTTTGAAATTTTTAATCCTCCAAATAGATACAAAGGGGGAAGAGTCATTCCTCTCGGTAAAATGACAGGTTTATTTTTAGGTATTTGGATTTTGAAGGAGGATTATTATTCGCTGTTTCCAAGGATTTCCCCATGTTTTTCGCTCCTGAAAACAACGGCAGTTTGAACCAAACGGAAACACGTTATAATATAATCCTTTCCATTCAGAATTTTAAGGTCGTCTGAAAGCCTTTATGAAACACGCAATCAAACAAAAAATCCTCGAACAGGCACGCCGTGACGGCGTACAGGTAACCGCTTTGCGCGAGCAGGTGCTCGATATCGTTTTGCAGCAAAGCGGCGTGATTAAAGCCTACAACGTCTTGTCGCAGATGCAGCAGCAAAGCGAGGGCGTGGTTGCGCCGCCGACGGCCTACCGCGCCCTTGATTTTTGGGCGGAGCAGGGCGTTTTACACAAAGTGGCGGCGGTCAACGGCTATATTTTGTGCAGCCACGCGCAGCACGAGTGCGACGACCATTGCCACGACCACGAGGAAGCCGAAGCGCACCACAGCGCGTTTATTTTAGTCTGCACCGAATGCGGCACGGCGGACGAGCAAACCCTCAGCCACGAATGGGCGGCATTGCGCGCAGGCGTTGCCGAAAGCGGCTTTGCGCTGAAAGAAGAACACGTTGTTTTAACTGGAATCTGTAAAAAATGTCAGAAGTGAAAAAAACCAAAGTCCACCTGATTTCAGGTTTTCTGGGAACAGGCAAAACCACTGCGCTTAAAAGCCTGATGGAGCAGAAAGACCCGAACGAAAAATGGGTCATCATCGTCAACGAGTTTGGCGAAATCGGTATTGACGGTGCCGTACTGAGCGACAACGGCATCCCCGTGGCAGAAATCGCCGGCGGCTGTTTATGCTGCACCGCCGGCCCGCAAATGGGCGTAACCGTACAGAAAATGCTGCGCGACGCCAAGCCCGACCGCCTGATGATTGAGGCAAGCGGACTGGCACACGCCGCCAGCGTCATCGACGAATTGAAAGCCAAACCGCTGGACAGCCTTTTGGAAATCGGCGCAGTCTTTACCGTCGTCGATCCGCGCCAGTTCATCAATCCCGATTACGCGCAGCAGGCATTGTATAAAGACCAAATCGGCATCTGCGACGTATTGGTCGCCAGCAAAACCGATTTATGCACCCCCGAACAGCTTGCCGAATTTCACGACAAAGCGGCAAAACTGTTCCCGCCCAAAGCCAAAGTGGTCGAAGTCCAAAACGCACAACTTGACATCCAATGGCTCGACATTCCCGTTATTGAAAAATCACGCTACCGCCTCAAAGCCCTGCCGGACAACACTATGGGCTTCCAGTCGCAAGGTTTCACTTTCCCTGCCGGACGCGATTTTGACGGCGAAAAGCTGACCAACTTCTTCAACGACCTGCCCAAATTCACAGACGACCTCGTCCGCGCCAAAGGCGTGTTCCAAGTGCTTGGCACATGGGTGTGGCTCAACTGGGTGGACGGGCAGTGGGGCGCTAACCAAGTCTCATGGCGGCGCGACTCGCGCTTCGAGCTGATTGCCAAATCGTTTGATGCGGATTTGATTGAGAAGAAACTGCAAGAGGCTTTGGAGAAATAAGGAAGGTCGTCTGAAAGTTTGTCGCAGCAATTTTCAGACGACCTAAACGATAGTGAAGTCTATTGTTTCAACTGTCAGAATAATATAAAGCAACTGCGTAGCGTGGGCTCTGCCCGCGAATAAATCAAATAAACATTGCGGAAAGAAGAAAATGGCAAAATTTTTAAATACCAGCGGTACAACGTATTACTTGGAGGAGTTAATTAAAAATGCACAGGAACGGCTTTATTTGATTAGCCCTTATCTAAAATTAAACGATAGGGTAAAAGAGCTTTTAGAAGACAAAGACCGCATGAAAATCGATGTGCGGATTGTAATGGAGAATATAAATTACTTGAAACTATAGCACAGCAACTCGGAAATAATCGTAATGTATCAGGTAGAATTGATCTATTTACAGAATTAAAGGCCTGTCAATCTTGCAGCAATGTTATTTTAGAGTTTAGAAATCGCTATCCAAATATTCAATTAAATATTTTACAGGAAAATAGAATCATGGAAAAAATAAAAAATTATATAGAATTCAAGAAATTATTTAAAAATATAACGGAAAAATTTGTCAGAGATTTGGATATAACATTAATTGAAGCAGCTGAATATTCTATAATTGAATTCGAAATTTATTTATCTGAATATCCGGAAGATAGTACATTTATTTTTACAGCATGGGCAATCTATCTGTTAGAAAATAACTGTCTCAATGAAAGAGGAAAAGATAATTTTTTCATCGCGGAAATGAAAAAATGTTACCAACAAACTAATTTGGATAGAATAAAATCTATCTATTCTTCGAGTGACTATCATATTTTTGCTAAGGATGTAAACAAGATTCAACAAACATTTAAATTAAATCTTGCCAATATCATGCAGCAAGAGTAGCAACTGTATTTTTAACCCCGTCGGGCAAAAATACCAAAAACAGTAAATCACTAAAAATACTTTTATACCGCCGCAGCAGCAAGCTGTAGCCTGCATGAAACCTAAAATCCATGCGTAAGGTGTGTGCTCCAGCACGCACGCGTTCCATGATTTACGGCTCAATGCCGTCTGAAAAGCTCACAATTTTTCAGTATGGTAAAAGTGAATTGCAGCCATCAGAGGCAGCTTGGTTGAAAAATTTAAATTATGTTCGTACAAGCTATTGTCCGAATCTTCATGCAAAATGTTACGTCAGCGAAGATGCTTGCATTATTACAAGCCTGAATTTATATGAATTCAGCCAAGTAAATAATAATGAAATGGGTATCTTGCTGAAGCGTAGTGAAGATGGAGAAGTCTATCAAGATGCTTATAGCGAAGCGCAGCGTATTATCCGTATTAGCGATGAAGTTAAAATTTCAGTTGACGTAGTAGAAAAAGAGCAAGTTTCGCAGAAAAATCAGAATATAGAAATTGCTAAAAAATACGATACATTGACTGTCGCTAAGCTGGCAGAAAAATGGGGCGTAACAACGGAAGAATGCAATGCGAAACTGTGTCATGCAGGCTTGCAGGAAATAGACGGTAAGTTCTACCGTTTGACAGATACAGGTAAGAAAGCCGGTGGGCTTATCAAAAAAGGACGTTACGGATATTTTATTGTGTGGCCGGATAGTTTGACATTGGAAATGGTCGAAGCGGCTGGCAATAATCAGAAAGATTTGCTGGATAGGTTTATTAGCTGGCTTATCAGTTAAATTTTTTACAAGTATTAAAAGTATAGGTCGTCTGAAAGCAATCCGTACTTTTCAGACGACCTTAAAACCCAAATAGAGGAATACCCCAAGCATGTACCGTTACATCCTCCACCGCCTATTACTCTTAATCCCCACGCTGTTGGGGATTTTGGCGATTACTTTTGCCGTTATCCAATTCGTGCCGGGCGGGCCGGTGGAGCAGATGGTGCAGCAGTTGACGCATGGTGCGGTCAGCAGCGAGACGGCGAATGCGACGGCGGGCAATATCATGAAAAACGGCAACCGCATCAGTCCGGAAGATTTGGCGGCGTTGAATGCGCTGTACGGTTTCGACAAGCCGCCGTTGACGCGGTTTGCGGATATGGTGTGGCGGTTTGCCCGTTTTGATTTGGGCAAGAGTTTTTTCCATCATGAAACCGTGTTCGAGCTGGTCAAACAGAAAATGCCGGTGTCGATGAGTTTGGGCTTGTGGACGTTTTTCCTGACTTATCTGATTTGTATCCCGTTGGGCATTGCCAAGGCGGTGCGCGACGGCAGCCGTTTTGATGCGGTAACGGGGATGGTGGTGCTGGTCGGTTATACCATACCGCCGTTTGTGTTGGGTTTGGTGCTGCTGGTGTTGTTCGGCGGCGGCAGCTTTTTTGCGTGGTTCCCGCAGGGCGGTTTGGTCGGCGATGATTTCGACACGCTGTCGTGGGCGGGCAAAATTAAAGATTATCTGTGGCACATGGCGCTGCCGATTACGGCTTCGGTGGCAGGCAGTCTGGCGGTAACGACGGTGTTGACGAAAAACGTGTTTCTTGAAGAAATCCGCCGCCAATATGTTTATACCGCCCGTGCCAAGGGTTTGCCGGAAAAGCAGATTTTGTGGAAACACGTTTTCCGCAACGCGATGATTCCGCTGATTACCGGCTTTCCCGCTGCCTTTATCGGCGCGTTTTTCACCGGCAGCCTGCTGATTGAAACTTTGTTCTCGCTCGACGGGCTGGGGCTGCTTTCCTATGAGGCGGTGATGAAGCGCGATTATCCGGTGGTGATGGGGACGCTGTATGTGTTCACGCTGATGGGTTTGCTGGCGAAATTGGTGTCGGATATTTCTTATTCGTGGGTTGATCCGCGCATTCATTTCGGCGGACAGAAATAGGTCGTCTGAAAACTTAAAGAATTTTGGAGTTAAATATGATTAAACGTTTAAAAGATATTTCTGAAGAAAGCCGCAAACATAAAAACGATGGTGCAAAAGTAGTCCGTATGGAATTGCAGGATGATGAAGCAACCAAACGGTTGGTCATACATAGTGCAAAGCGCGTAATTGCCGCGCATAAGTCAGAATTGGAAAAGTTGGCTTATAAATGAATAATATAAATACGAATTTCGTTATTTTTGTACATGATGAAATCCTGTATCAAACCAAAGTAGGTAAAACAGGGGTCGATTTAGGACGCTTGGAAAGTGTTTTAGGCAGGGTTGACCAGCAAATTTATTACAATCAAATTGATAATGCTTTTGAGATAGCGGCATGGTATGGCGTAGCTTTGGCAAAAGGTCATGCTTTTGTTGATGGAAACAAGCGTACCGGATTGGCAGTAATGCTGACATTTTTGGAAATTCAAGGCATTGATATTCAATATAATACTGGTTTGGATGATTTGATGGTCGATATTGTGGAGAGTAAATTGCCACATGAAACGTTAGCCGAGAAAGTAGCAGAATTTCTTTATCATTTAATGATTTGAATATTCAGACGACCTTTGTGCAACCCAATTATGAAAACACACACCTCAAACCCCACTTGGCAGGCTTTCAAGCAACACAAACGCGGCTGGTTCGCGCTGCGGGTTTTAACCGTTTTGTTCGCCGTCGCGCTGCTTGCGCCTTTGTGGAGCAACGACAAGCCGTTGTGGATACGTTATCAGGACGAATATTATTTTCCGCTGGTAAACGAATACAACGAAACCGTGTTCGGCGGCGATTTCGACACGCCTGCCGATTACCTCGACCCGCTGATACGCGGCAACATCACGTCAAACGGCAATTACGCCGTTTATCTGCCCAATCCCTACGATGCCGATACGCTCAATGATTTCGACACGCAGCCGGACCCTGCAAGTCCGTCCGAAAGGCACTTGCTCGGCACGGACGACCGCGGTCGCGATGTCTTGGCGCGTTTGGTTTACGGATTCCGCGATTCCCTGTTGTTTGCCCTTGCGCTGACCTTGGTAACGACCGTAATCGGCGTGATTACCGGCGCGGTGCAGGGTTATTTCGGCGGTAAGACCGACCTTTTGATGCAGCGTTTTATCGAAATCTGGGGCGGGATGCCGGAACTTTATCTGCTGATTATCCTGTCTTCGTTTTTTAATCCCAGTTTGTTGATATTGCTGGTGTTGCTGTCGTTGTTCGGCTGGATGGGGCTGTCGGACTACGTCCGCGCCGAGTTTTTGAAAAACCGTCAGGCGGATTACGTTTTGGCGGCGCGTTCGATGGGCGTGGGCAACCGTGCGATTATGTGGCGGCACATCCTGCCCAACAGCCTGACGCCCGTATTGGCGTTTCTGCCTTTCCGCATCTCCGGCGCGGTGCTTGCGCTGACCAGCTTGGATTTTCTCGGTTTGGGCGTTCCCGCGTCGCAGGCGAGTTTGGGAGAACTCTTGGCACAGGGCAAGGACAACTTGGACGCTTGGTGGATAGGCTTGTCCACCGTCGGTACGCTGACGATTATGCTGCTTTTGCTGGTGATGATAGGCGAGGGTTTGCGTCAGGCGTTTGACGTGCGCGCTAGGGGATAGTATAAGCACGGAGTCTTTGCGGGCGTACATCAATGCGCGACCCGCGCCTTTAGAAGTTTCAGACGACCTCTATAATATTTTACTCACTTCATTTTTAAAGAATTTCAATGAATCAAACACACAACACAAATTTCTACGAAATGCTGTCCGCTGCCTGCCGTAAAAACGGCAAAGGGACTGCGGTGTTCAACGACAAAGAAAAAACCACCTACCACGCGCTTAAGCAAGAAGTCGATGCCGTAGCCGCATATCTGCAAAATATGGGCGTCAAATTCGGCGACAAAGTGGCTTTGGCGGTGTCCAATTCGCCCGAATTTATCAGCGCCTATTTTGCCGTATCCGCCATCGGCGCGGTTGCCGTACCGATGAATACGTTTTTGAAAAACAACGAATACGCGTATATTTTGAACGACTGCAAAGCGCGGTTTATGTTTGCTTCGGCAGGTTTGCAGAAAGAATTGAAGGGGCTGAAAAAACAGACTCGCGTCGAGAAAATCATTTGGATAGGCGAGGCGAAAGCGGCGGACGAAGCCGATGTTCGTTTTGAAGAAGCGCGCCGTTTCTCGGGCACGCCCGATTTGAGCCGCCAGCCGAAAATCGATGATTTGGCGCATATTATTTACACTTCCGGTACGACGGGCCATCCCAAAGGCGCATTAATCAGCTATGGCAACCTGTTTTCCAACCTTGAAGGTATCGAGCGCATCTTTAAGATTACCAAACGCGACCGCTTCGTCGTGTTCCTGCCGATGTTCCACAGCTTTACGCTGACGGCTATGGTGTTGCTGCCGATTTATATGGCGTGTTCGATTATTTTAGTGAAATCCGTTTTCCCGTTCTCCAACGTTTTGAAACAGGTTTTATTCAAACGCGCGACCGTGTTTTTGGGTGTACCCGCGATTTACACCGCCATGAGCAAGGCGAAAATCCCTTGGTATTTCAGATGGTTCAACCGCGTCCGTCTGTTTATCAGCGGCGGTGCGCCTTTGGCGGAACAAACCATCCTCGACTTTAAAGCGAAGTTTCCGCGTGCCAAGCTTTTGGAAGGCTACGGTTTGAGCGAATGCTCGCCCGTTGTCGCCGTCAACACGCCCGAAAGGCAAAAAGCCCGCAGCGTCGGCATCGCCTTGCCCGGATTGGAGGTCAAAGCCGTCAACGACGAATTGGTCGAAGTGCCGACGGGCGAAGTGGGCGAACTCATCGTCAAAGGCGGTTCGGTCATGCAGGGCTACCTGAATATGCGCGATGCCACGGACGAAGCCATCGTCAACGGCTGGCTGAAAACAGGCGATTTTGTCACGATAGACGAAGACGGATTCATCTTTATCGTCGACCGCAAAAAAGACCTGATTATTTCCAAAGGGCAAAACGTTTATCCGCGCGAAATCGAAGAGGCGATTTACAAACTTGACGCCGTCGAAGCCGCAGCCGTCATCGGTGTAAAAGACCAATATGCCGACGAAGAAATCATCGCCTTTATCCAACTCAAAGACGGTGAAACGTTGGACGAAGCCGACGTGCGCGCCCATTTGCGCGGACATTTGGCAAATTTCAAAATCCCCAAACAGATTTACTTTAAAGACGAACTGCCGAAAAACGCTACGGGCAAAGTGTTGAAACGGGTGTTGAAAGAGCAGTTTCAGAAATAATAAGCGTTCAGACGACCTCGGTTTGTGGGTTTGAATCAGAGGTCGTCTGAAAAGCAGAAAGCCGATGTTTGTTGGGCGTGTTTCTTGTTCATCTCAGATATTGGCTTATTGCTTCGTAAAGATTTCTGCCCGTGCGTCGGGTAATGCCGATTTGATTCCAACCGTTTTCCGTTTTCAGACGACCTCGATACCATGACGAAACCCATCCTTGAAATTGAAAACCTAAACGCCTTTTTCCCCGGCAAGCAAGTCCTGCACGATGTCAGCCTGACCGTACAGACCGGCAGGAAACTGGCATTGGTCGGCGAGAGCGGCAGCGGTAAAACCGTGTTGGCGCAGGGCATTATGCGGCTGAATCCGCTGGTGTCGTTTAAAGGTCGTCTGAAGTTCGACGGCAACGATTTGCTGACCCAATCCGAACGCGCCCTGCAAAAGCTGCGCGGACGGGAAATCGGCATGGTGTTTCAAGAACCGATGACCGCGCTCAACCCCGTGATGCGCGTCGGTGCGCAGATTGCCGAAGTGCTGACCCTGCATCTGGGGTTGGACAAAAAACAGGCATGGGCGAGGGCGGTCGAACTCTTGGCGGAAACTGGCATCCGCGAGCCAGAGCAGAAAGCCTTTGCCTATCCCTTCCAGCTTTCTGGCGGACAGCGGCAGCGGGCGATGATTGCGATGGCGGTTGCCGCCGAACCCAAGCTCCTGATTGCCGACGAACCGACCACCGCCTTGGATGTCGCCGTGCAGGCGCAGATTCTCGATTTGTTGGCGCGTTTGCAGCAGGCGCACAACATGACCATGCTCTACATCACCCACGACCTGAACCTTGTCCGCCGCTTTGCAGACGACGTTGCCGTGATGCGCGGCGGACGCATTGTCGAAACGGGCGCGGCGGCGGAAGTGTTCGCACGCCCGCAACACGAATACACGAAAATGCTGTTGAACGCCGGTGCCGCACGCAAGATCGTACCTTTGGCGGACAACCCCGCCACCGTCTTGCAGGCGGAGCAGCTTTCCGTTGCCGTCAAAGAAACGGTGGGCTGGTTCAAAAAACGCAGCAAAACCCTGCTGGAGCCGGTTTCCTTCGATTTGAAAGCGGGCGAAACGCTGGGCATCATCGGCGAGAGCGGCTGCGGCAAAACCACGCTTGCAAAAGCCGTGATGCACCTTATCGACGCGGAAGGTCGTCTGAAAATCAACGGCGAAGCCTGGACGCGCGAATCGAGGCGCGACATCCAAATGGTGTTCCAAGACCCCTTCGGCGCATTCAACCCGCGCATGAACGTCTTTAATATCGTTTCCGAAGCCCTGCGCGTTCACGAACCCGATTTGTCCCGCGTAGAAATGCGGCAGCGTGTGCAAGACGTATTGCGTCAGGTCGGGCTGCCCGAAGACGCGCTCGAACGCTATCCGCACGCCTTTTCCGGCGGACAACGCCAGCGGCTCGCCATCGCCCGCGCCATCATCGTCCGCCCGAAAATCCTCGTTTTGGACGAACCCACCAGTGCGCTCGACGTACAATGGCAGCAACAGATTCTGGAGCTGCTCGCCGATTTGCAGAAAAAACACGGTCTCAGCCTCATCATCATCAGCCACGACCTCGCCGTCATCCGCGCCCTGTCGCACCGCGTGATGGTGTTGAAAGACGGCAAAATCGTCGAAGAGGGCGACTGCGAAACCGTATTTGCCAACCCTTCCAGCGATTACACGCGCCATCTGATGAGCTTCAGGGTAGGCTGAACCGTCGGATAGGTCGTCTGAAAAACATTAGCCAATCGCGATGGCGACCTTACAAAAAAACTATTACACTTTGGCGACACTTGAAATTTTCAGCCCCAAGCCCTATCCTGCACAACATCTGATTCAATTTGACACAAAAAGGAAAAACTCATGAGCAGCGAACTGATTATCCACACCTCCGATGCAAATTTCGAACAAGACGTTTTGAAATCCGACGTCCCCGTATTGCTGGATTTCTGGGCACCTTGGTGCGGCCCTTGCAAAATGATCGCTCCGATCTTGGACGACATCGCCGCCGAATTTGAAGGTCGTCTGAAAGTCGTCAAACTCAACATCGACGACAACGAAGCCACCCCTGCCAAATTCGGCGTACGCGGTATCCCGACGCTGATGGTGTTCAAAAACGGCGAAAACGTCGCTACCAAAGTTGGTGCATTGGCAAAAGGTCAGTTGACCGCATTTGTAAACGCTTCTTTGGCTTAAGTTTAAACAACGCAAAAGGTCGTCTGAAAATTTTCAGACGACCTTTTTGTTATAATTTCCCTTTTCCCCGAACTAGAAAACAGGTACAGGCGGCAATATGGAAGTCATCCAATACCCCGATTCCCCCTTCAAACTCCACCAACCCTTCCCGCCCGCCGGCGACCAGCCTACCGCCATTGCCGGCCTGCTCGAAGGGCTTTCAGACGGCCTGGCCTATCAAACCCTGCTCGGCGTAACCGGCTCGGGCAAAACCTACACCATGGCGAACGTCATCGCGCAAAGCGGCCGCCCTGCCATCATCATGGCGCACAACAAAACCCTTGCGGCCCAGCTTTATGCCGAAATGCGCGAGTTTTTCCCTGAAAACGCAGTGGAATATTTCGTCTCCTACTACGACTATTACCAGCCCGAAGCCTATGTGCCCAGCCGCGATTTGTTCATCGAAAAAGACAGCGCGATCAACGAACACATCGAGCAGATGCGCCTTTCCGCCACCAAAAACCTGATGACGCGCGACGACGTGATTATCGTCGCCACCGTATCCGCCATTTACGGTATCGGCGACCCGACCGAATATCAACAAATGGTGTTGTCCGTCAAAGAAGGCGACACCATCGAGCAGCGCGACATCATCGCCACGCTCGTTTCCATGCAGTACGAACGCGGCGATTTGGATTTTAAACGCGGCAGCTTCCGCGTGCGCGGCGACGTGATTGACGTTTACCCTGCCGAAAGCTCCGAAAACGCCTTGCGCATCAGCCTGTTTGACGACGAAATCGACCGCCTCGATATGTTCGACCCGCTTTCAGGCAGCCTTATCCAACGAGTCGGCCGCTACACCGTCTTCCCGTCCAGCCACTACGTTACCCCGCGCGACACCGTATTGCGCGCCTGCGAGTCCATCAAAGAAGAATTGCGCGAACGCATCGAATTTTTCGCCCGCGAACAACGCCCCGTCGAGCAACAACGCATCGAACAGCGCACCCGCTTCGACCTCGAAATGCTCTACGAAATGGGCTTCTGCAAAGGCATCGAAAACTACTCCCGCCACTTCTCCGGCAAAAAAGAAGGCGAACCGCCGCCCACACTGATGGACTACCTGCCCGACAACGCCATCATGTTCATCGACGAAAGCCACGTTACCGTCACCCAAATCGGCGGCATGTACAAAGGCGACGCATCGCGCAAGCAAAACCTCGTCGACTACGGCTTCCGCCTGCCTTCCGCCCGCGACAACCGACCACTCAAATTCCACGAATTTGAAAAAGTCATGCCGCAAACCGTCTTCGTTTCCGCCACCCCCGCCAAATACGAAGAAGAACACGCCGGACAAGTGGTCGAACAAGTCGTCCGTCCCACAGGACTGGTCGACCCCCAAATCATCATCCGCCCCGTCGCCACCCAAGTCGATGACTTAATGAGTGAAATCAACGACCGCATCCAAAAAGGCGAACGCGTCCTCGTTACCACCCTCACCAAACGCATGGCGGAACAACTCACCGACTATTACAGCGAACTCGGCATCAAAGTGCGCTATCTGCACAGCGACATCGATACCGTCGAGCGCGTTGAAATCATTAGGGATTTGCGGCTCGGACTATTTGACGTACTCGTCGGCATCAACCTCTTGCGCGAAGGCCTCGACATCCCCGAAGTCTCCCTCGTCGCCATCCTCGACGCCGACAAAGAAGGCTTCCTGCGCTCCCACCGTAGCCTGATTCAAACCATAGGCCGCGCCGCGCGCAACGTGAACGGCGTCGCCATCCTGTACGCCGACAAAATCACCGACTCCATGAAAGCCGCCATCGACGAAACCGAACGCCGCCGCGAAAAACAGATTAAATTCAACGAAGAACACGGCATCGTGCCACAGCAGATTAAAAAACAAGTCAAAGACATCATCGACGGCGTGTACCACGAAGAAGACGGCGGCAAAGGCCGTCTGAAAGGCAAAAACAAGGTCAAAGTCGGCGAAATTCACAACGAAGAAGACGCGATTAAAGAAATCGCCAAACTGGAAAAAGCCATGCAGCAGGCGGCTAGGGATTTGCAGTTTGAAGAGGCGGCAGTGTTGCGGGATAGGATTCGGGGAATTAAGGAAGGATTGTTGTTTGGAAATAGCTAATTTTAGAAAGGATTATTATGCTACATGATAAATATGATGTAGTTCTTGTAATTGATGAGTCAGGTTCACTAGGTTTCTCGACTAAGCAAGAGCAAACTCCTGGTCAGTTTGGTTTAATCGCAGGATATTTAATTCCATTCTCGGAGCTTAATGATGCTAAGGTTCTAGCAAAATCTTATTTTCAAAAATTTAAACAAGAAGATGAAAAAATTCATATTACTGATCTGCCTAGCGAATACCAAAATAAAATTAGACAAATAGTATTTAAGATATTCTCAAACAATGAAGCTGTTTGGTTTTATGAAGCAATTTCTGTACAGGGATTTTATGAGTTTCATAAAAATGAATCCAAAGAAAGGTTGCATACAAAATTAGTATTTGCAATTTTTCTCAAAGTATTGGCTTATCTTAGAACTCTATATAAGGAAAATAGGAAGCTAGATTTACTAATTTTAACTGACAGATTAGATGTTGGTGTTCTGAAAGAGTTTGATAAAGAAATTAAAAATAATCTATTTATGCTTACATCCTTGACAAAAGTAATTCGATTTAAATATCGTGATGAGAAAGAGAAAATAATAAAAGAAGCAGAAAAAAAATAACTATTGAATATCCTGATGGAATGAAAAATATATTATTTGATCGATTAAATGTAACCATTAAGGATGATATTACTGATATTACATTAATTGCAGATGTTTTAGCTAATAGTGCGTATTATTATATTAATCGTGAAGTTGAGAAAGATCCAAATATTGATTTAAATGAACCTTCATCTATAGAAAATCATCCATTATTTAAATATTTATGGGGAAATAAAGTCAGATCAATTTTAGATGATATGTACCGTAGAATTCGATAAGCAACCGTAGCATGCCCTAGCCTGCATCTATACCGACCGCGTGCAAACCATTGTTTTAAACTTTCAGACGACCTCAAACGTCGTCTGAAAACCTCTTGGTGCAAAGGTCGCCTAAAAACGAATTCACAGTTTTCAGCAACCGTAGCAAGCCGTAGCCTGTATCCCCACCTACTGCGTGCGTGGCTGCGCCATACACACTACCTGCGGGCGGTACAAACTTTAAAACCGACGTGTAGAGTGTGTGCGGTACGCACGCACGCGTTTTTTGCCTTTCAAACCATTGTTTCAATCTTTCAGACGACCTCAAAAGTCGTCTGAAAATCTCTAGCATAAAGGTCGTCTGAAAACCAATTTTGAGTTTTCAGACGACCTTTTGCTGATTTTAGGCTGTCTATACAGTTGTTTAAGAGCTGATTTCCTCCAGCGTCCTGCCTTTCGTTTCTTCGCCTAAAGCCAAAATCACCAATACAATCAGCATCATTACGCCGGCAAACATCATGAATATATTGCCGAACCCGCCGCTGCCGCCGACCATTTTAGCGACCACCATAGGCGCAAGAATGCCGCCGATGCGTCCGATTGCGCCAGCCCAGCCGGAGGCGAAGGCGCGGAAGCGGAGGGGGTAGAGTTCGGGTGTGTAGGTGTATAAAACGCCCCATGCGCCGAGGTTGAAGAACGACATCAGGCTGCCCCACGCCATGACTTCGGCGGCGCTGCTGCTTTGTCCGAAAAACCACGCGCAGACGGCGCAGGCGGCGAGAAAGCCCGCTAAAGTCGCTTTGCGCCCGATTTTTTCCACCAATGCCGCCGCCGCGATGTAGCCGGGCAGTTGCGCGACGATCATCACCAGCACATATTCAAAGGTTTTGACCACCGTATTGCCTTGTTCGACCAAGAGTTTCGGCAGCCAAGTAAAAATGCCGTAATAGGAAAAGACGATACCGAACCAAACCAGCCAAAGCATCAGCGTGCGCCGTGCGAAAGGCTGTTGCCACAGTTGCATAAAACGGATGCGCTGTTTTTGCTGTTGCGGCGGTGCGATGGCTGTCGCGACAGGCGTTATGCCCGCTTCTTCTTCCAAGCGGCTGACCAGCCGATGTGCTTCGTCCGTTTTGCCTTGCGAGAGCAGGTAGGGTACGGATTCGGGTATGAATTTCAACACCAGCGGGATATACAAAATCGGCAACGCGCCGATTAAAAACGCGCTGTGCCAGCCGAATTTTGGGATAAAGAAATAGGAAGCGAGTGCGGCGGCAAGCCAGCCTAAGCCCCAAAAACTTTCCAGTAAGACGATAAACCGACCGCGTACTTTCGGAGGGGCGTATTCGCTGACCAATGACACCGCGACGGGGAGCTGCCCGCCCAATCCTACGCCGACAAAGAAGCGGCAGGTAAGCAGTGTTGCAATGTCGGGAGCGAAGGCGCATAGGCCTGTCGCCGTGCTGTACACTGCCATGGTCGCGGCAAATACGGTTTGCCTGCCGAAGCGGTCTGCCAGCCAGCCGCTCGCTACCGCCCCCAGTGCCATGCCGATAAAGGCGATGCTGACTATCCAGCCCAGTTGCGCCGGCTGCAAACCCCATTCTTTGCCCAATGCGGGCAATATAAACGACACGATGCCGGTATCCATTGCGTCAAACAGCCAGCCGATGCCGACCAATACCAGTAATTTGTAGTGGAACCTGCCCGGCGGCAATGCTTGCAGGCGGGAAAGAATGTCCATCTTGATTCTCCTTTGGGGTTTTGAGGAAGTATATATAGCAGATTCGCTTGATTTTTGATACGGTACCTGCCAGCTGCCGTCATTCCCGCGCAGGCGGAAAACCGTCGGAAACTTTGAACAACAGATATTTGCAAAACGGTTGCCGAAATTCAAAAGTGGATTTCCGCCTGCGCGGGAATGACGACATAGATGCTTTTGATTTGGACTTACAGTAGAGTTTTTGCGAAATTGGGTGTTACCGGAAAGTAGGCCCGGTGCTTGAGCGTGTACTGAAAATGGTTTGGGGTCGTCTGAAAACGATTGGGCAAAATCCAATATGTCCGTTTTCAGACGACCTCTTTCGAATCTTCTTGGTTTTCTTCTTTTGTCCAATGCTCCCGTACCCGCGCTTTGCCGTCCGCGTCCAAACGGCGGTAAAGGTTGATGACTTCGTCAGCAGAGGCGGTGTTTTCCGGCTGAGCCGCGCCGAATAGGGAGCGCACATAATCATCCGCCGGATGGTTTTGAATATCCTGCGGCGTATCGACCTGCACGAGCCTGCCTTGGTGCATCACGCCGATGCGGCAGGCGAGCTTGGCGGCTTCGCTCATGTCGTGGGTAACGAAAACGATGGTGGTGCCGAGTTTTTTGTGAATCAGGGAAACCGTTTCCTGAAGGGAAGCGCGGGCGAGCGGGTCGAGGGCGGAAAAGGGTTCGTCCATCAATAAAATGTCGGGCTTGGCGGCGATGGCGCGCAGGATGCCGATGCGCTGCTGTTCGCCGCCGGAGAGTTCGTGCGGATAGCGGTTTAGGTAGGTTTCGGGCGGCATGCCGACCAGCTCGAGCAGTTCGTTCACGCGCGATGTGCGCTTCGGTTTGTCCCAGCCCAAAATGTCGGGCATCAGCTCGATGTTCTGCCGCACGGTCATGGTGGGGAACAGGGCGATTTGTTGCAGAACATAGCCGATGCGGTGGCGCAGCCCGCGGATGTCGTAATCCTTAATACGCCTGCCGTTGAAATAAACATCGCCGTCGGTCGGCTCGGTCAGCGCGTTAATCATGCGCAGCGTGGTCGATTTGCCGCTGCCCGAACCGCCCACCAACACGAAAAATTCGCCTTGATAAATGGTGAGGTTCAGTTCGTTCACTGCGGTGTGGTTGTCGTAGCGTTTGCTGACGTTTTTAAATTCGATTAAGGGAGTATGTTCAGGCTGCATCATAAATATCCTTTGCAATTTCGACAAAGCGGCGCGGCTCATGTTCCGAAAACTTTGGTAGGTCGTCTGAAAAGTGCAGGCTGCTTTTTGGGTTTTCAGACGACCTTCAAAGCAACCTGCACCCAGGTATCTTGGATTGACTAACGCGAGCTATCTGCCAAATACTTTCCGCCAGGCATTCGGATTGATTTTAAACTTGGCTTTGAACTGCAAACGCAGGTTTGCCGCGCTGCCGAAGCCGCTTTGTTCGGCGATGCGTTCTATCGGCAAATCCGTATTTTCCAACAAATCCTGTACCTGCCATAGCCGCTCTGTGGTGAGCCACTCACCGAAATTCATGCCTGTGGCTTGAGAAAAATGGCGGATAAAGGTACGGCGGGAAACAGCTAATTTTTTTGCCAAATCGTCCAAGCGGTATGGGATCGCAAGGTTTTGGCGCAGTTCGTCCAATAAGTGATTGATTTTGTCATCGGCGGTACGGCGTTCGACAGGTCGGTGGATAAACTGTGCCTGCCCGCCTTCGCGGTGTGGTGCCGCAACCAAGGTACGGGCAAGGTCGTTGGCAACGGTTGCACCGTGGATTTTGCGGATGAGGTACAGGCAGCAATCCAGCCCGCCTGCCGCACCTGCCGATGTTAAAAAGTTGCCGTCTTCCGCATATAGGCGGTTGGTATCCAGATGAATTTTAGGGAAACGGCGGACAAAGTCGTCTTCGGCAAGCCAGTGGGTGGCGGCGGTTCTGCCGTCTAAAAGTCCTGTGTAGGCAAGGGCGTAAGTGCCGTAACATAGGGCGGTGATATGTGCACCACGTTGCACTGCTTTCTGTAAATGTGCGCTCAACTCGGGTGTCGGGGCTTCTTCGATATTGCGCCAGCCTGCGATGACGATGATGTCGGCTTCTTCCGTCAAATCTAAGCCGCCGTGTACGGGAATGCTTGTGCCCAGTGCCGTGATAACGTCTTTGCTGTCATCGGAACAGATTTTCAAGTCAAAGAGCGGATTGTTCCGATAGGTCGTCTGAAAAACAGAAAAGGGAATGTTGAAGACAAAATCATTCATGCCCGATTGAGCATATAGCACGATTTTGGGAACAGCTTGATTTTGGCGAAACTCGTTACGCTCGTTTTCAGACGACATTTTGGCACTATCCTTGCGTTTATTGGCAATATTGCCTATTTTAGCCGATACACCTGCTGCTTAAAATACGCTCCATGATTTTTTAAGGAGCAACATAATGAAATCCAAGCAATTTATTCTTGCCACTGTTTTGGGTGCGACAGCCTTTTCCGCTTGGGCAGGCGATTCATACCAACATATCCGTAACGCTACCGCCAAAGTCGAATATGCGGGGCAGACGTTTTTGATTGACCCGTTTTTCGCCCCCAAGCATTCCATGAACGGCTTTGCCGGCACGTTCAATAACCAAGCCAAAATGCCGCTGGTCGGGCTACCGATGAGCGTGAATAAAATTTTGGACGGTGTGGATGCAGTTATCGTTACCCATACTCACGAAGACCATTGGGACGAAACCGCCGCACGTTCCATTCCGAAAAACCTGCCCGTATATGTGCAGCACCAAGCCGACGCGGCAAAAATCCGCAGCCAAGGCTTTACTGATGTACGCGTGTTGAACGGCAGCACTGTCTTCAACGGCGTAACCATCAGCAAAACCGGCGGCGTACATGGTACAGAAGCCATGTATGCCAACCCTCAGCTAGCCGAAATCTTAGGCGATGCAATGGGTGTGGTATTCCAAAGCAGCGGACATAAAACCGCTTATATTATGGGTGATACTGTGTGGACGGCAGATGTAAACAAAGCATTGAACCGCTACAAACCCGATTATCTGATTATGAACACGGGCTACGCGCTGATTTCAGGCATTTCAGACGGCATTATTATGGGGACGGCTGATGTATTAAAAGCCAGCCAAGTCATGCCTAAAGCCAAAATCATCACCGTACACATGGATACCGTGAATCATACCGCCGTCAGCCGCGCCGATATGCGTAAATTTATACGCGGTCAAGGCATTGAAAGCCGTGTGAACGTTCCGGAAGACGGAGAAATCGTGAAGCTGGATTGATAAAAGGCTTATTACCCAAAAGCAGCCTGCACCTTGTTTTCAAAGTGCAGGCTGCTTTTGGCTTTCAGGTAGCCTTTTGGCTGTGCAGAAACTTCGTTTTAACTTCGTTGAAGCTGCGCTTTCAGACGACCTGAAAAGCGGCTACCCGTTTCATCGGCCATGATTCCGTTGTCCAAACGCGTTCGAATTCTTCGGCGAAACCGTGTTGCGCGGCGTAGGTTTGCAGTTGTTGCAGCCAAGTCTTCGAGGCGATGTCGGCGGCGGCGCGGGTGGTGTGCAGCAAGTAGGGGCGGGTATCGAAAGCTTGGACGATGTTTTGGCTGACGGCGTTTAAGGCTTGGGGATTGTGGTCAGATTGCCGCTGTATTGTTCCAGCGCGGCGTTGAGCGATTGGTAGTGCATGGAGCATCCTTTGAAAGGTGTTCAGCGATAACTGATGACGATCATCGTACTGCCGTCTTTATTGTGGTAATACGTGCCCGCATTGCCCCATGCAAATTGACGGCATTTGCCGGATGCCGATGTTTCAATGGCGCAAGGGGCATCGCCCAGCTGTTTATCCAGCCATCGATCAAATTGTTTTCTGCGTTGCAATTCGTGCTCCTCCGACCATGCTGCCCAGCTGTTGTCCTCGCCTATCGGGCAGAAGAATATGGATAAGCGCTCCAGCCGCTGCTGCTCGAATTGGGCGGTAAGGGTGTATTGTTCGGACTGTTTGGTAAATGACAAACTGAAAAATGTTATTCCCGCTTGCAGATGATTCGGGCTGGATTTTGGGAAGTATGCAATCCAATCATCAAGCGTGGTTCGTGCGCTAATAATGTTGCCGTCTGGCAGGATGATGCTGCCGTTTTCAGGGTTTATCTTCATCGGTTTGAATTTCCAAATGTAGTTTTCAGACGACCTAAAACCATGTACTTATCCATGTCCGTTTTATAACACCTTTAAGCCGCATAATTTCTCATTTCATCAACAACCGTCCCTGTCTCGCCAAATTCAAAGTCGCCAGCAACAGCAACATAACCAAGCCGGAGCCTGTGGTGGTGAGGAAATAGCCTAAAAACAGTAAACGCTGTTCGGCAATTAAATGAAAACCGCAGCCCGTCATTGCCGCCAAACCGAACGAGAAACCCCAAAAACTGGGGCTGAAACCCTGTTCCAGCATCCAAGGCAGAAGGCGCAGCAGTAGCAGGAATTGCAGGCAGCCGTAGCCGATTAAAAGCAGTGCGAAGGTATCGATGTGCCCGCCCGATACAGCAAAATAGGTGCCACAGCCGACAAAAGCGGGCGCAAGCTGAATGCCGACAATACCGCGCACAGGGGCGTTGACAGGTGTGCCGGTGCGCAAACGGCTTAATATGGCGGCTTCCAAGCTAAGCCATGAAAACAGACCCGCGCCCAAAAACAGCCAGGCGTAATCCGACCAACCCAATGCTGCCATTGCGGTCGCGCTGACAAAATTGGTGGCAACGGTGGGCAGGTACACAATCGGAGTAGTGGCATCAAGGGTATGGACGCCGCGCCACAAGCCGCCTGCGCGGTACATGGCAAATGCCAACTGTCCCGCCGTTCCCAGCAAAATCAACCCTTTTGCCAGTAGCGTTTGATAGGGTAAGGCTGCCAAACCTGCCAGCATAGCGGTAATCGGAATCGCGCTGATGAAACAGCATTGCACCAAATCCTGCAAATCCTGCAAAAATTCGGGGCGGAAAAAATGGATTTTGATGATGTAGGCAATGATCAGCAGCAGCCAAAGCATGAAGGCGGTGGCTAACAGCGTTTCCCCAGCCCAATGCGGCAAAAGCCCGATACGCGCGCCGTAACGCCACGACAAACCAAGCGCGAAAAGCCCCAACGGCATGCTGAAATAGCTGAGGGGGATGGGAAATTTTTTGGTACTCATGACAATGTGTGTGTTAAGGAAAGGCGGTAGTATAGCCGATTCAAATCGGTGAGCGCAGCTTGGGTTGAGGCTCGATAAAGATGTCAAATCTGTCTGAGGCATTGAGTTTCAGCATGAGCCGTACTGGTTTAAAGTTAATCCACTATAAAACATTGGGTGCATCTATCCGATTTATCCGACGGGGTCGTCTGAAAGCTTGATTGTGGTGAACAGGCGATTTTGGGTGGCTGCGCTGCCTGAAATAAAGGCCGTCTGAAATCGTGTTTCAAACGGCCTTTTGACATAGTTTAAGACAAGGATGGATTAGAACTTGCTTTTGATGTCGTCAATCAGGTTCTCGGCTTTTTCTTTTGCTTCGCTAACCAGATGTTCTGCTTCTTCTTTGCCTTTTTTCAATACGTCGCTTGCTTTTTCCTCAATGTCGGCGGCAACTTCTTTGACTTTGCCGATGCCTTGTTGGATCACGCCTTCTGCTTGGAGTTTGGGATCGTCTAACAGTTCTCCGGCTTTTTCTTTTACATTACCGCTGATTTGGTCTAATTTACCGCTCATGGCTTATTTCCTTGATGTTTATGTTGATCGAGAAATCACTATAGTCTAATTGATGACTTGTTGCAACTCGGAGGTCGTCTGAAAACCCGTTTCAATAAAATGAAAACCGTTTTTCAGACGACCTGAATCATTTGCCCTTATCGTTTATCAAACCGTTTTTCTGCAAATAATCCCGCGCTACGTCCGCCGGTTTTTCTCCACCCATTTTCACGCGGTAGTTCATTTCGGTCATTTCGGGTTCGCTGATTTTGCCTGCCAGCTTGTTCAATGCGTTCACGATGTCGGGATGCTGTTCGGCAAATTCGGTTTTCATCAGCGGTGCGCCTTGGTAGGAAGGGAAAAGGGCGATGTCGTCTGAAAGGATGGCGAGGCGGTATTGTTTGAGGTCGCTGTCAGTGGAATAGGCTTCAACGAGGTCGATTTTGCCGTTTAGCAGGGCGGTGTAGCGCAGGGCGGGTTCGAGCGTAGAGAGGTGGCTAAACTGTATGCCGTGTTGTTGCAGACCTTTGTAGCCGTCGGCGCGGTCGGTAAATTCGAGGGTAAATCCGGCGCGGATTTGGTTTTGCACGCGTTTGAGGTCGGAGATTTTGTGCAGGTCGTGCGCGGCGGCGTAGTCTTGGCTGACGGCGAGGGCGTAAGTGTTTTGGTATGCCATCGGCGGTAAAAAGGTCAGCCGGTGTTGTCGGGCGAGCAGGTCTTTGGCAGTTTGGTAGGTCTGTTCGGGTGAAAGGCGGCGGTTTTGCTGTTCGGTGGGGACTTTGACCAGACTTTCAAGGACGGTGCCGGTAAATTCGGGGTAGATGTCGATTTCGCCGCTGTTTAATGCGTTGAACAGGAATGAAGTTTTCCCAAAATTGGGTTTGAGTGCCACCTGCGCGCGCGGATTATTTTCTTCAATCAACTGTTTGTACATATTGATGAGGACGTCGGGTTCGCTGCCGAGTTTGCCTGCGATGGTGATTTTTTGTGCGGATGGGTTCGTTTGAAAAATCGGTGCCAAACCGATGGCGATAAGGATGGCAAGCAGGGCGGCAGTAATCGGCATTTTATGTTTCGACTTTTGCAGTATGCCGATGCCGCCGCTAACCAATACGGCGAGCAGGGCGGACAGCAATGCGCCGGTAAACGTCATCGCCATGTTGTTTCGGTCGATGCCGAGCAAAATCAGGTTGCCCAAACCGCCCGCGCCGATGAGCGCGGCGAGTGTCGCCGTGCCGATAATCAATACGGACGCGGTGCGGATGCCGGAAATCATGGCAGGCAACGCCATCGGCAATTCAATGCGCCACAACGCCTGCCAACGGGACAAGCCGAACGCGGTGTGCGCTTCTTTGATGGCGGGGTCGATTTGGCTCAAACCGAGATAGGTGTTCTGAAAAATCGGCAACAGGGCATAGAGCGTCAGCGCGATCAAAACCGGCGGCGAACCGATGCCGACGAAGGGAATCAGCAAACCAAGCAGCGCGAGGGACGGGATAGTTTGCAGGATATTGGTCACTTGCAAAACACCTTCCGCCCAACGCCGTTTGTCCGCCAGCCACACGGCCAGCGGCACGGCAAGCGCGACGGCGCAAAGCAGGGCAATCAGGGAGAGGCGGAGGTGTTCGAGCGTCGCCTGCCACAGTTCGGTAGCAGGTACGGGAAGGAAATCGGGCATAAGGTGCAAATCAAACAAAAAAGAATTTCACTACAACAAAAGGTCGTCTGAAACATTTTCAGACGACCTCGGAGGATCATAAGCCAGCGTCAAAACCACCGTCTTCCACCGCCTCAATCAATGCGGCAGGATTGGTTTTCGCAGGGTCGAATTCAATGACCGCATTTTTGTTTTCCAAATTGACTTCGGCTTTGGCAACGCCTTCCGTGTTTTCCAAAATACGGGTAACGCTTTTCACGCAGCCGCCGCAGGTCATACCGCCGATATTGAGGGTAAGGGTTTCCATAGGATTTCCTTTCTGTAAACGAATTGAGTCTAAAAGCTAATAAAATGTGATGGATTAATAAAAATCAGGATGGGGCAGAGAAGCAAGCCATAGTTCAAATCTAATCAACTATAACCCTAAATGTAGGGGCAAAGTCAAGCAGGTCGTCTGAAAACCTGTCATCGTTATATCTGCATTATTTGAGTGATCACGGCATGTTTGATTTGTTCCATTGCTCACAAATAGTCAAATTGATATTGTTATTTATTATAAATGCTGTATTATATTCGGGTAATTATAACAAATAAAATAATAACATCATAAATTCCTAACTATCTCCTTTATCTGTTATTCAGACGACCTCATTCCACAGATTTCCAATTTTTCAACACTTCAAGCTATTTATATGGCTTGATTGTTAAATTTTGCACGTTTCAAATTTGGAGAATCGATGCGAATTTCGACTATATAGCCGGTGTCCGCAAAGCAGGCTGACAACCGCAGCCTGTCTTTGCAAAGACAAGTAGCAGAAAACAGAAATAGCCCGGCTGTGAAAATACCCAAGGGAATCTAGATGACGACTTACTACGCCCATTCCGCGCAAGACAAACTCGGCAATCTCTTACCTTACGAACATTGGCAAACCTTGCAAAGCCATTCGGTAAATGTTGGTGAAATGGCGGCGGAGTTTGCTCGGGTATTCGGTGCGCAGGAAATTGCCTGCCAGACGGGACAGCTTCATGACTTAGGGAAATATTCGGAAGCCTTTAATCACCGATTGCATGGCGGTCCTCCAGTTGATCATGCCACCGCCGGAGCAAAGATTGCGGTGGAACGCTGGGGAAATGTGATCGGCAAGCTGATGGCGTTTTGCATTGCAGGGCATCATGCCGGGTTGGCAAATGGCAATGGCGAAGGCGATAACCGCCGCACGTTAAAGCAGCGTTTGGCGCTACAATTCGGCGCAGATATTCCCGCCCTCGATAACCTGTGGCAACAAGAAATCAAACTCCCTCAAAACCTGTCCGCACCGCCACTCAAAGCCGACGCGCATCATCCTTTTTTCTCCTACGCCTTCTTCACCCGAATGCTCTATTCCTGCTT
>ERZ773062.90-NODE-90-length-68882-cov-15.097157_pt1 | contig 68882 bp, 91 predicted proteins | sample MGYA00580626_ERZ773062 | MGnify/ENA primary metagenome ERZ773062 (study PRJEB29015, sample SAMEA2738003) | human oral metagenome | biome: human oral; feature: human-associated habitat; material: dental | place: China | collected 2058 ... | reverse complement strand
AGATATAAAAAAACCGCTCATCTTGAGCGGAATTCTTAGCATGGGGCTGGACTATGTTTCTTATTACTTTTTATTAATTTCTCAATAAATTGAATGTCCTCTGTAATTAACCCAACTTCTTGATTTGGAGCAATATAATAAATATCAACTGTATTTTCTTTACATGCAGACTCTATAGCTCTCCATCGAGTAAAAGTTAGCTCAGACTCGTTTGTTGTCATGGACGCAATGAAATCACTCCTGAATAAATCATCAATCACAATGACTATTTTATTGTGTAAACCAGTCACTACATTCAGAATCGCTTGTAGTTTAGTCTCTGCTAAAACTCCTTTTGAACTTCCTAATGCTTCAAACTTTGGTATGGATAAATAACGGTTGATGATATTACTGTCATTTCCCCATGTTGAAATCCAATATATTTTTAATTTTGGATTTCTAACAAGTTTCTTCAACCACGCTATGACTTCATCACGAATAGTCCACTTTCCCCAATCATGTGAAATGATTTTAAAATTATCATCTTTGGGCGATCCTTCAAAATTTAAAACTCCATCAATATCCAATAAAATATAGATTTCTTTAGTTTTCCTATTATTGAAAATGTCTGTTATTTTACTAAATATTTGTTTCATTTAGGGTTTCCTCTTTTATATAACCGTATTTATAAATACAATACAAATACATCACAAACACAACACTTTTTATTACGATTTTACAGATACTCTCCCATATCTACCTCTTCTTCTGATGAGATTGGCAGCTGCATCATAAATTCCAAGATTTCTACAAGACACTCATTTTCTTTTTTAAGGCCATAGCTTTGTTTAACTCCAAGGGAATGCAAAAATCCTAAAAGACGTTCATTTAGCCGCTCTAACTTCCCTAAAAGTTCTTTACATGTTGGTTTCACTGTTTCATCAGGCACAACAAGCGCTTCAAACTCAGACATACGCCGCTTGATAAGTTTTTCAAATGCAGCATAATCTTGAATTAAGGTATGCTTTACAGCCTTACAAACTGGCGTTAGCTGTTTGCCATTACGCTCCAATTCGCATCTCAAGCGATAAAAACTAAGATCGATTTCTCGAATATAGATTTCAACTTGACGAGGTAGTTTGACATACCCCGAAAACCTGAAATCAAATTTGAGGTCTTTATAGTTCATCAGATGTTCCTTTCTATTTCTGTCTAACACGATTGGAAAGAAAGTTTTTAAATTCATCCATTTTTTCTTGATATAACCCAGTCAAGTCAGACCCACAATCTTTACATACCATAGATTCGGTTTGCAAATTCCAAACGTCACCATTTTGGCAATTAGGACACAAATAAGAAACGCTCGCAACACTCTCCAGTTCCTCGTCTGCGCCTTCCCAATAGCACCGCTTACTCTCCAGATATTCCAAGTAAGACAACCGACTTTCTGAATTGTCTGAGTTCTTAGATTTATAGTAGGTATAACAACCACCGTCTCTAGTCGGTTTATACCCCCAAGCGAAGAAATCTTCATAACTCATGGCTAATAGTGGGCTAAACTTATTTTTTTCCACTTCTTCCAGAAGTTGATTAAATCCTGCTTCTTCAACCTCGATTTGGTTATCATATTTTTGCAGACGTGCAATCATTTCTTTTACTGTAATAGTCATTTCTACTGTCCCTTTTCTAACTTTCAGCTTGTTCCCGCTCGTGGAGATCCAAATACTCCACATAACTACAAATTTTGTTGTAGGCTGCAACTGGAATATCGTCACTCTCCCAACTAGTTAAAGCATCTTCAATTTCGTCTGCAACCGTTGTATAGTTGCTTGGTGTGAAATTTTTCATATTCATGTTCTGAGAACTAGCTAGAACATTTGGATTGATTTGCTCTACCGTATTTTTTAAATCTTCAAAAACCTTTGTTCCTAAAGAATCATCTAGTTTAGAAATAAAAGCTATAAACTCCTGCTTACTGGTAGATTGTGAACGCCACTCTACCACTTTTTCTTGCAGTGCGTCTAGGACTCGATCAGAGTCTTCAAAATCTCTTGAGTTCACCACAATACTATGGTCATATTCACCGTCACAACGGACACTTCCCTGTAACTCTGATGAATATTCTGATAATGGTACAGTGACAGAGAAATTCTTATGTACGCAGGCAATATAATTTCTGATGGTTTGATCGTACTTTACATCAATCTGCTCGTTTGATACCTCCACATATTCGCTCACTCGCTCATCAAACCATTCCTCGAACTCATTTTCATCAAAGTATTCCAAGACTTCTTGAATATAGGCCTTTACTTTTTCTAAATCAAAAATAATAAGATTTCGATTCCAACCTAATAAATATGGCTCATATTCTTTTACTTCCCAATAATGAATGTCAAAATACATTTCTTTTACCTCCTACTGTGGTAGTCATTTATTCGTTTCCTGCTCTTTCTGCAAATGGCCAATATCGTTCATCAAGTGCTTTGATTTCACGCTCAGTCATTTGTGTTGCTTGGCTCTGTATTGCAGTTACAAACCAATTATCAATAGCCGCTTCATACTTCAGGTATCCACCCTGAAAGCTTCCTGGTATTAAATTAACGACATACTGTTTTTCGTCTTCACCTTTATACCCAAACTGGCTCATATTTATAATCGTTTGAAGTGGTCTATTATCTGGATCCAGAAGCCACTTAACAATCTCTTTTTGCTTGTCTGATTCCTCCAAAGACTTCATATTGTTAGCCTTAGAAATTGCTTCTTGAAGAGCTTTCTCAAGATTATCCTTGTTTGCCTCATACCAAGAAATAACATAATCAGGAACCACTGGCTTTTTCACCTCTTCCAAGCTATCAACTAAATTGAGAACAGCTCGACGTGTCATATAGACATTGTCATCATCTCCAAAAGTAACTTCATAGCATTTCTTCTGGATTTCCTGTTTCAGTTCTTGGACATTCATACTTTTACTACCCCTTATCTTCTAGCAAGTAAGAGGGAATGGTGACATCTTCATCATTCATTCCCAAAAAATGCTTCACCCCAAAACGTAGTGCTTCAGAGAAATTCACTCCCTCTTGTCTTGCAAGTTCGTCCAGGTAAGAGGGAATGGTGCAGTTTTTCTTCACCACTTTCTTCTTTGCTTCTTCAAAGATCGGGGATAGCCATACCCCAATTTCAACTACTTTTCCCTCTTCTTGCAATTCGGTTGTGTATGGGTTAGGAATTTTCTTACCCATACGAATATAATTGAAAATGGTTACTTCTAGGGCATCGCGAGCATTTTTCATTGCTTCTGCCATTGTGTTTCCATCAGTGAAACATTCACCTCTAAAATCATCAAACTGGACGATGAAAGCTCCATCTTCGTCGTTCGTTACCCTTGCTGGGTAGTACAATTTGTCACCCATTTTTCTCCTTTCTCCAACGCATACCCCTTAAAAGGGGCGGGGATTAAAATTTTATCCCCGTTATCCGTTCAATGTTGCCTAGCGTTCCTTTTCTAACTGTCTTCCCGTCTTGGGGAAAGGGAAAGAATTTATCGCCTTTCTGGAAACCCTCATGGCTTCCTTTCCCTCTTACTTTAACAAGTTTCCAGCCCTCTTTTTTGAGACGCTTGACAACCTTTCTTCGGTCAAGAATCCTTGACATGCGTTGCCCTCTTGTCCTTTCTGTTAAGATTGTTGATTGGTTAAGCCTCCTTACCTTAACCTTGATTTTATTATACGCCTTTTTAATGCGTATGTCAATAGATATATTTTGTTTTTCTGTAAAAAAATAGCCCACTCCAATAGGAGTGGACTTTATTGGCTTCAACCAACAATCTTAACAAAATTATTATATCATTGCTTTATAGTTTTGTCTAGTTGCTAATTTCACGCGCCTCGAAAAATTCTATCATACCTTTCTCTCTTTCTTTTCAAGAATCGTTTGCAATATAGCAACTCATATTCTGACCGCCTTTCTTTATTCTATCCTTTGCGATTTCAAAGTATTTTTTATTCTTTTCAATACCAATAAAGTTTCTTTCTGTATTCATACACGCAATTCCTGTTGATCCGCTGCCCATGCAATTATCCAGAACTAACTCTCCCTCGTTTGTGTAGGTCTTTATCAGCCACTCTAACAAAGCTACTGGCTTTTGTGTAGGGTGATATTTCTCCTTTTGGGTGTCCTTAGCAAACACTTGCACGTCTATTGGATAGCGTTCTGTCGTATCATAGTCAGCATGATAATGTGTTGTGAATCCATAGATACTTTCACCTGATTTAACATTCCCTGTTTGGCGCTCTACAGATTGTTTTCTGCCGATTGATTTTGAGGTTTTTCTTGGGTGTCCTGTTGTTTTCTGGGTTATATGTTGGCAATCCCTCATAGAAAACAAGGATATTCTCATGAGCTTTCATTGGCATTTTTTTAGCGTTGAGATGGCCTGTAGGCTGTGTCTTTTGCCAGATAATCTCATACCGCAACCACTCCAAATTAGAGCAGCCTAGCACCTTGTCAAAGGGTGTCTGTGCAAACAGTAGAATCGCTCCATTGGTCTTAATAACTCTCTTGTACTGCTCCCACAAAATCCCTAGATCGATAATAGAATCCCACTTAGCGTTTGTAGTGCCATAAGGCAGGTCACATAAAATCATATCGACACTACCATCAGGAATAGTTTGCATCAAATTCAGGCAGTCTCCAAGAAATAGCTCTGCTCTGCTCTGCTCTGCTCTGCTCTGCTCTGCTCTGCTCTTAGAATATCAAGCTGTTTATTCAAAGTCAATCCTTTCTTACTAATCTTTGAAAACACACTCTTTCTCCTCTGCTTTCTCAATTCTGTTTCGCTTTAATCAGAACTAACAATATTAAACCTACTCCAATGAAGAACAAAAAGAATGAAAAAAAAGCCACCAGATATTAGATTGAATCCCAAAGAAAGATAAAACGATTGGCAATAAAGGAGCCGCTGAAAAAAGTAAAGAACCCCCAGCAAATAATATACCATATTTCAACCTGAGATTCTCAAGCTCTTTCATCTCAACCTTTTTCTTCCTCATTCCAAACTTTGAAAACATACTCTTTCTCCTTTACTCTTTTTTTAAAAAAATTCCAATTCCCAATAGACCATACCATTCCCTGTTTTTCTCATTTGGAATAACTCTACTGGTTCTTTTATTCCGAGTTCAGATAAACGAACTTGGAAAGTTTCAAAGACTTTATCTAATTCATTAAATTCCAAGAACTTCTCTAACATCGGGATATAAGGGTGCTCTGCTTGCCGTGTCAGGTCGAACAGTTGCAAATCTAAAAAAATTCCTGTTAGCTCTGAAGAACAAACTTTGACACTAGCTTCTTCAAAAAATTCCCTTGTTTCTTCATCTGGGAAAAAATTGGAATCTTGTATCGATAAAACTTTAGCTGCAACAAAAACGACGGAATCATCATAATCAATCGAAAAAGTAGCACTTGTACGCCAAAGATAACTTACTTGCTGATAGCCATTCACCACACAAGTAACAACTGTCTCTTTGTCAGAATCGAGCATAAAGTCTCCCAACACCTTATTGATTTCTTCAAATTCCATATCTTTTCTCCATTTCTATTCAGCTTGTTATTTTTCTAGTAGTTCTTGACTAGCCAAATCCACAAGGTATTCAATCAATTTTGGATTAGCTTTTTCATTTTTTGCTACTTGAATGAAAGCTGTCATTAGCTGCCCAAGTGTTTCCTCTGAGTCTGTAACACCTGCATTATAGATTGCAACGTCTTCTCCATGAGTGGCAAGCGTAGTAACACTTTTCAGCTGCTGTAGTTCCAATATATTTTCCGCTTGGTACTGAAGCACTTCATCAAGCTTTAGTTCTGTCACAACATCAGCATCTTCTGGAATTTCCTTGATGATACTTAGCTCACTATCTGTCAAAATATAATCTGATCCAGACTGCAATTCTTCATCGTAGCTATGTTTATTCCCTGAAAATGCTTCTGCATCTGCTTGCAACATACGATTGTATTCAGGCACCGTAAAGAGAAAGCTGTTACTTACTTCACTCCTCAACCATTCTTGAACAGCAGGGTATAACTTGACCGCAAGGTCTATTGTCATATTCCCAATATCGCTTTTTGCCTTTACGTTCTCGCTCATGTATTTAATGAGCATTCCCCTACTTATACCTGTCTCTTTTTCCATAGAGTAGGCAGTACGCCCACTCTTTTTCAAAAAAGCAGTAATGTTTTTCTTGATTTTTTTCATCTGGTTTGTCGTCATGTCACACCTTTCTATAATTTAAGCCGAAGTGTCTTCCAACTCCCAATCATCCAAATCTTTGAGAATTTTCTTAAATAGACTTTCAAAAATTGGAACAGGGATACTGTTCCCTGCTTGATGATATAATGTCCGATTCATTCGTCCATTTGGGGCTTTGTTTACTCGCATAGCTCTGTAAAAATCTTCATCAGAATAACCCTGTAGTCGCCAACATTCCTTTTCTGTAAGGTAACGATAACGACCATCTGGTAAAGCAATTACTTGGGCCGGTGCTCTATCTTGTCGTGTAGTAACGGTATAGGCAAAATCATCCAGAACTGTCGTCCTTCTAACTGTTCCTGTCTTACCTACACCTTGTAAGATAGACGGCTGAGTGACAATATGGCAATCCATAAAATCATTATCAAGCAAAGTAGATAGGGGCTTCATTTTACTTCTTTCCAGCCTATCAAAGCTAAAAGCCTCACCCCCTAAAACAGACACTGTAAACACTCGTTCACGGGCTTGTGGAACTCCAAAATCACGAGCATCTAGGATTTCAAAGCTATTTGTATAGCCAAGTTTTTCCATATACGAAAGATAGTTGTCAAAATTTCTTTTCATATGTTTGGATAAAACATTTTTAACGTTCTCCCAGATGACATATTTAGGCTTCCACTCACCCATCTGCTCAATGATATGGACTGTTTCCCACATCAGGCTTGAGCGAGTTTCTGACCCCTCATTAGCTCCTTTTTGATGACCAGCTATTGAGAAATCTTGGCACGGAGAGCCATGGATCAAAATATCTGGCTTTAGGTCATAGCCAGCTACTGTTTGAGTTTTATAAGCCAGTTCATTTGCAAACATAGCATTATAGCTTAAGACTGCCTTTTGGTCAATCTCAACATAGTCGATTGCCTTGGTCGGAACACCAAGATTGCGCAAGGCAATTCGGGGGCTTCCAATACCCCCGAAAAGTTCCAAGATTTTAATCATCATTTCCTTTCTAATCTTGCAATTCAGCTTCTTTTACAATTATTTGTTCTCTCCTTGCTTAACGAACGCAAACAAGTTTTGTTGGTAATGATAAACCTTATACGTTCCGCTTAATTCTAGCAATTTCTTGCTTTCTTTTTCAATGTCATGATAACCTTCAGAAATTACGAAATCACCCTTAACGGTTGTGAGAAAATCCATCATAGAATGATTGAAAAATCGTTCATCTTCAAAAACAGAAAATCTCAAATCTCCTTGAACATGCCCAAATAGCATTTTTAAACCTGCGGACTCAACATAAAGAGTTCCTCTGGAATGGTGTTTTGTAAAATCACCTAGAGACAGCAATTCACGCACTGCATACCAGTAGTTTGGAGTTCGGTAATCATTTTTACCAGTTTCACTATAAGGTTTGCTACCTGTCTTGAAGTTCCCATGCTCATCAAAACGACTAACCGCAATGCTATATAACTTTTCCGCTTGAGCGTTTTCCAACCAATCAGGACTATCATACCCTGTTCTTGGGTGATAAGCTCGCTTGATTTCATTCAACACTTGAATAATCGGGCGCGTGTCCTGCCGAAAACCAGTCGGCAATGTTTCCATGAAATAATCCAAATCGTCTCGGTCATAACCATTGACCGAGATTTCTTTCAATCTTTCAATCAATGGGATTCTGCGGACACCTCGATAGTCCACATTGTATTCCCAATCTTCATCAGGAATACCTACTGTATTCCCTTCAAAGTCTTCACTGACATATTCCTCAATGGCAATGTCATACCAATCTGCCTCTGCTAATAATTTGGCAACGAGTTCTAGATATTCGGTATCTAGTTTTTTGCCAAAAGCAACATAGTCAGGCAAACAAATAGTCACCTTGATATTGTCTTTCCCTTTTGTTTTATATGTCTCTGGAATATCAAAGGCAAAGACAAATGCTGTACGACTTTCTTTCGCTTCGTTGTTAGTAATTTCTTTCATGTTTCTTTCCTCACTTCTTATTTTATTCTTCACAAAATGCAAGCCGATAATCTCGCATTGCTTCCCGTACCTTATTCAATCCATCTTCAAGAAGTAAAATTTCTTGAAACATTTTATCACTGTCTTCAATAGGGACTTCCAATTCCTTTTCTTCTCCAAAATAACTATCTTTTAGTTTCAAGCGATAGTCAAACGGAGTTCGTGTCAACCGGCCTTCAAGTTGAACATTAGCATATCGGTCTCCCAATACTAATGAATCGCCTTGTTTGACCGCTGATAATGCGATCAAACCTTCCGCTTCAATTCTTTCAAAAAGTTCCATATCTTTACTCCTTTTCTTTAATGTTTCTTTATCGAAACTCTTTAGTTATATTATATGCGATATTGAAACGTTTGTCAAGGGTTTTATTAAAAATTTTTAATCTTTTTTAAAATAAAAAATCTAGACATCAGCCTAGACTCTTAATTTTGCTGTCTTTGCAAATTTTTCAGCTTCTTCTTGGGTATCAAATTCTTTGATATATCCCCCATACAAACTATATTTATTTGCTGATTTTTGAGCAGCAGTAATTTTATTCTTCACGACTACATTTGTTCCAACAATTTTTCTAAAGCGTTTAGTGCCACCCCACTCAGCCGAAACCAAGACATACCAAACTTGCTTGTCAGCAGTCTTTTCTTTTTTAACTGGCGGAAAGTCTTTTGGATTTAATCCTTCAAAATCAATAGGGTCATAATATTCTGTTTTGTTAAAATATTTACCTGTATGGTGCCATTCACAAGGCCTAATCACTCCTTGCTCTACCGCTCGCTTTTGCCACGCTTTTAACTGGTTTTTTGTTAATAAACCTTCATCAATAGCTTGTTGGCTGCGTTCACTTCTTGATTGACCGATATATCCCATAGTTTACCTCCTCGTCCCTATTCGAGACTTACGATTATTTATAATGACTAAAAGTTATCATTCTGCGTCTTTTTTTGCTTCCAAAGCAGCAAGCAACATTTCTACTTGACTAATGATATTTTGAGCAGCTATTTCTGGATCCTTTTTGATAAGGCTTGGAATGCTGTCATAAAACATATTCTTCACTTCGTCAAAATGTTCCATACCCTGCTTGCCATAAAACTCTGTCAATTTTATGGCATTACCAAAAGACATATTTTCAAGTTCAACTTTCCCATTCTTCCACTTTCCAATCCCAGCCTCACTGACTCCTAAGAATTTGCTTAATTCATAGGCGGTATGATCTGCAAGTGCTGATTTTACTACATTCAGATTTGCTGTTTTACTCATTTTCTAAAATCCTTTCTTTGCTTTGTTTTAGTTACATAAATAGCCCAATATTCCTGCTGATAAGCGAATCGGATTTCATCTGCTATTTTAACTCTATATTGTTCAAATACTGGACTTGTAAGACCAATCACATGGTCTTTTGAAAGTTCGTCAACAATGTCATCTAACAATTTATCCCAGTAGTCAGGGCTTTCTTCATACATCGGAAGGACAGGCCCATTAGCATTTTCTGCCAATAAACGAGTCCATAAATCATCATTGTTTACAGTAAATTTTCCAAAGGTATTTATTTTTACCACTTCTTTTCCATTCGGAATAACATGGTTCGTTAATGTATTCATCTTTGTCTCCTTAATTCATCAGTTCAGATTTCTGAGTAATATTCCCCTCAGAATCAATATAGATTGTGACAATCTCTGTATCACTTTCTGGGCAATGACTATCACGCGCAAATCTTCCAACGATAACCTCACGTCCTGTTTCTTTTGCTTTAGCAATTTCGTCCGCATATTTCTCTTTAACAGAAACCGTTTGGCTTACATATTCCGTTTTGGATTTGATTAGACTAGCAGATTCAAACCAATCTTTAATGGCTTGATATTCTTCAGCCGTCAGCATTACCACACCTGTTTGGCTTTTTCCGTTAATTTTAGTAGATACCATTACATAGTGCTCAAGATTGTTTTCTTCTAACCCTTTCAGTATTTTTTCGTTTGTTCTTGCACTTTTGCGGCTTAATTGCCAAGCTGGTGCCTCAAATTGATACCCTTTAAATTCAAAGTAAATACGCTTGTCCTCACGTTCATTTTCAGGCGTATAGTAATTCACCCTAGATAAATCTTCCTCTTGATGAATATATGTGTAAATAAGATTAAATTTGCCTACGCGTCCTCCAGGAACTGTTAAGGTTGTTTGATTAATTTTTGTTGTATATTTACCATCTTTAGTCATTGCTATTGCTCCTTTTGCTAAACTGTGGTTTACCTTTCTAATTAAATTATACCAAACCATAGTTTAGTAGTCAAGTGGTTTGCTAAAAATATTTAAAATAAAAAACCTTGACCAAAGCCAAGGTTGGGTTAGGAAAGTGTTGTTAGGGTTATCCTTTACCCACTTTCACTCTATCAAAACTATAAAGTCTTTGCAAGTTATGACTCTAAGGAGTTAGCTTCTTTATAAGACGCTTTTAAATAATACACCGCCTCGGCCAATTGGTCGGGGCTTTTTTTGTTTGCTCTTTTTAAAAAATCATGTTACAATTAACTCAAGTTATATTTTAGTTCTTGATTAGTAAGAATAAGGTATATCCGCACACAACCTCTAAAGAGGCGGCGCCCGAATCGGGCGCATTTTTTGTTTAGAAAAAATTTTAAAAAAATTTAAAATAGATGCGAAAAGTGTTGACAATATATAACAAATGTTATATATTGCAATTGTAAGATAAATAAAACAAAAACGGAGGAACTTACAATGAAAAAACTTTATATCCAAACAAACCAATTCGCTAACGGTGAGCTTCAAGTTGAAAATACTAGCTATGAACTTTGTGATACTTTCAAAGAGCTATACTCAGTCGCTTCAAATTTGGTTGATGAAAACACACTGAATTTCGTTGAGGATAATTTCATTGAACAAAATTACAAAGATGAATACAATGGTGTTTACGAAAACGATGGAGATACAGGCGAATTTGTAGGGCAAGTCTTTGAAAACAAAGTCACTGAAGAACAGTTCAAAGAATTACTTGAACAACTTGAAATCACTTATACTGAATTTGATCCAGAAGAAGAACTTGCAAAATGTATCGCAAATAAAAACCGTAAATCTGAATTTTACGGTAACGGATTAAAAGTTATCGCTGAATATCTTGAAAGCATTTCTCACGAAGATGCGCTCGCAGTTGTTACTTATTACTATTTCTATTTCGGATTCGGTTACGAAGACCAACTTATCTCAGATATTAAAGATGATCAAGAAGATGGTGTGAAATTTGAACACGTTGAACGGTCTGAAACCATCTAACAAGCAAATACCCCCTCAAAAAATGAGGGGGGTGTAAGATAAATAAGGCGGTAGAGTGACCGCCTAGAAAGAGTATAACATGAAAGTAGATACAAATCAAATTGAGTGGCTATTGAAAAATGCTAGTGGCTACCAGATTGCGAAAATTAGTGGGATTCCGCAACCCACAATTTCTGCGCTAGTAAACAGGAAAAGAAAAATCGAGAATCTCACAATAGAGACTGGTCACAAATTGACTGAACTTGCAAACAAAATGCAGAAAACATCTTAAAAGCCTATTTTATGGCTTTTTTTATTTGTAAAAAATATTTATTTGTTGGTCTTTACTCAAATAAAAAAGACTTGATAAATCAAGTCCTGTTATCTCAAAATTAACCCGTTATATGAGCTACATCAACGCTTTAGCGCTGAGTTTTAGTTTTTACCAAGGACAGCCCCTGCCCCTCTTAAATCAATTCATTTTAGCCATTCCACGCTTTAAAACTCGTATAGCTATCTCATTTAGATCATAAGCGCCCTCTAACCGCGCCTGATTACTATGAAGTGGAGTAATAAGAATTAACTCCTTACCAGCCCACGAACACTTATAGGTCAGCATGGACTTAAAGAGCTGCCAGCTCGGATTGTTGAGCCGTGGATTCTCTTTAATAGTTTTAAAATCTTCCATGACTATTACATCATAATCCTTAACCATTCTTGTTGTTAGTTTATGCAAATAGTCTTTATGTCTATTTTCTGCCTTATCCTCATAACGCCCCTGCTTATGATACTTGTTTTTAAAGTTTTCCAAGACTGTTCCGTCAGATAATACTGCCAATTCACCACCACTCAAAGCTATTCCTATATTTTTTCCTGTTTTTGGCAATGGCAGCCTATCAGGAACTTCTACTTGTAAACTCAAGTAATACTTCCCTCTATTGCAAGAAACTGTATAGCGTTTGATTTTCCCCTCTATCTGCCTTGTATCGGAGCATTTAACAACCCCTAACTTTAGGATTTTGATATAGCGTCTTTTGAGGATTGTAAGGCTCGATTTTCCTGTATAGGATTGCTTAGTATATTTTGAGGACTTGAACCGTGGTCTTTGGAAGTGTTTCGGATTGGTAAAGAAACTTCGCCATGCTTTCGCTAAGTTCTCATTGTCTATCTGAAGACTAGAACTATCGCTTTTTTTCAAAAATGGATATTCCTGCTTTAGACATGGCAAGAGATTATTTAGGGCATAATTGTTCAATGTCTTTAAATTAGGGTTATTATTGTACCTCTCCATTATCATACCCAACATTGTATTCCAAACAAAATTTGAGTTCTCAAACATCTGGAACAAAGCAGCTTTCTGCTCTCGGTTTGGATATAACTGAAGCTTGATGCCCTTTATCATAGATGGGTTCCTTTCTTTCCTACCTTTAATTATAACATAATCATCTAATCAAATTCTCCATTTCTCTTTTTCCTGCTATATGCCTCTAAAGCCTTACGAGCCAATGGATCAAATTCAAACAGAAATTTAGAACTTACCTGGTAGAACTCTTCGTCAAATTCAATCTCAGTTAAATTCTCATTCACGCGCCCAATAAGGTCATAATACTTCTGGTTCTGTTTTTCATTTTTGACAAAGCACTCTTGCGCCTTATCCCATGTCAAAAGCTCAAAATCTCTAAAGTCCAGATTTAGTAAACCTACAAACTTGCCGACGTAGTATTTCTGAATGTAAGTCTGATAGCCTATCTCATTAATAGCAATCTCTTTCAAGCCAAACTTAACCTGTTTGCCTCGCACATCATGCGTCGTCTTCCCTTTATACGAATAGACTTTGGCTGTGAAGCCTATCTCAGCTCCAATGGTCAATGGATAGCGCTTATCAGCATTAAACACGCTCATTTCCGCAATATCTACCCAGATATGATTATCTATGACTTTATCCTTGCGAACTTGTCCTGCATCATAAAATGTGGCAGATTGCTCTTCTGGATTTTCAACTTTCAATAGACTGATTTTGTAGGTTGGATCCAGTAGCAATAAGCGTTCTGTTTCCTTACCGTTCTTATAAAAGGTACGAGTACCCCCTACAATGGCCCGACAGTAAACATATTGGCCGTCTGCCTCTGCCAGAAAGAGCCTAGACTTTGGTTTAGACTGGTTATGCTCCTCTTTGAGTCGCAGCAAATGATCAAAGCCCCGAATCACTGTTCCTAGGAAGTAATCATACATTCTAGCTTTTGTTCCCAAATCTTCCAGATGATCTGCTCTATCACGGATAAAGACTTCAAAATCCATTTCTGATTTAAAACCTTGGAATTGCGCGTGCTTTCGTAGAAAATTCTTTTTCTTTATTTTTTTCATACATTATCCTAAAAAAGAGCCTAGAGGGATTTCTAGGCTCAGAGGCAGGCCTGCTTTTCGTCATCACCGTTTTTGAAAGGAGTTCCACCTGCCTTATGATTAAGTATAGCAGAATAACTAAAGATTTTCTACTGGCTTTTAATCCGTTCTTCTAATTGCTCCATATACTTTTCCAAAGTTGGATTGATTAGCTTATCAGCGTATTCCTCTATCTCTTTCTGGCTCCTTTCTTCAGGGGCCATGTTTAGCTCAAAGGCAACCCCATATAAAAGCAGGTAGTTTTGAAAATCTACAAATTTCTCCACGATGTCTACATAGTCAAATCCATATTGTTCTTCCAGCCATTCAAATAATTCATCAAGATCTGTTGTTGTCACACCTGTCGTTGTCTTTTCGTGTTCAACTGGGATAGAAAATATATCAAAATCCAGTTTGTAGGAAATTTTCTTTCCTGGTTGATTCACATATTCTTTAACAATCATGATTATTCTCCTTTTTTACACTTTCTTGCTCTTTCCACCCTAACCAAAAATATAGTGAAATCACTACCAGAGCAAAGACACTAAAGATTAGGGAGCTGTTTTTATTTAACGCTCCAAACAACCAAGCTACAGCGTCAATCAGCACACTCAAAATTTTATCTAACATTTCCATGCTTAACTTCTACTCTCCTTTATCAATGGCCTTAGCATAGTCCTCTTGCCATTCTTTTGAATAAACTTGCTCAGTTCCATTTTGATACAAAGCAAAAGCAACTGATGGATCGCTAATATTTGACTTCTTAGAAAATTCTTTGAATGACATTCGATCACTGATAGGACTTGTTTCATAACGAATATCTACTGGCCAGCCGCCAGAAAGTTTTACTAGTTGATAGTCCTTTTCATCTTCCACAAAACGAGCATTTTGAGAATAAGATACTCCTTTCGCCTTTTGCCGAGCAATGAAGTTCTCTACTCGTTGCTGCTTAGTTGTCCAAGTGTGTTGACTTTTACTTGTCTTTTGAAAAGTCAGCAAAGACAAGCCCAGAGCAGTTGCTAACAAAATTGCTAAAAATAATTTCTTTTTCATATTTACACTCCTTCTAGTTGTTTCAGATATTCTTTTTCCGTCTGGTACTGATAAGGGTCAGAGATTTCCATTGTCTTAGTGACATCATCGTTATAGCAATTTTCATCTTCGTCATAGACGTGATATTCAAAAACACCAATTTCTGTTTTACTTGGGACTAGTGCTGTAACTGAGTAATAGTGATAATCCTGATAAGACTTATCCCAGTATGTATTTGGGTGATGACCTACTGGTTTTGTTTCATCTATCTGTCCTTCATCATCTGCTTCGTACAATGGCCCTGCGACTCTATGAAGTTCATAGCTAGGTAAAATAATCGCTCCACGTTTAATAACTTTTTCCCATTCTTCTTGGTTCATTCCGTTTACCTCATTTCATTCTATCTCTAATTTGCTCCAGAGCAGCAATAACTGTTGCAAACCCCAGCATCGTGATAGTCATAATTCCTATCAGGTCAGTATCATGATCTAAAATAAAATAGATTACGATATTTAATATCGCCCCAAACAAGTAAGCCCTGCTTAATCTGAAATTGCTGTTTCTTTCATTCATTTCCTTTTTCCTCTTTCACTTACATTATATAATCGTAGGTTAGATACTTACCGTTGTTCAAAGGCAAGTAAATTGTACCCTCATAGTCATCTTCAAACCTTGTTACCTGCCAAACATAGTAGCCCTGTACCTCATATTCCTCACCATTTCGCTTTACAAAACAAGGAACATATTCACCTTCAGGTTTCCTGACAATACGATAATTGCATTGATGTTCCAACATGCCATTTTTATATTGTGGGCTTTCATCAATCCCTACAATTTTACTAGTCGCAAGAAACAATTCTTTACAAAGTCTATGGATTTTCTCTTTTGACTTTGACGACATAATGTCAAAGAATTTCAAGTTATCAAAACATTCTGATTCACCAACTAGTCGATATTCACCAACCGCCCCATATTCGTCATATTCGTTGTGAACATGTGAATATTTTGCAACCAGTCGCAGAAGTTGTTTTGGTACTCTGGATTTTTTCTGCCATTTTTTCATTGTTCGCTTGTTCATCACTCTACCCCTCTTGTGAAAATTTCTACGATTTTAAATAGTTCGTTTTCACTTTGTAAGTCCAACCATTTCCAGTATATAGTTTTTTCTGGCACTCCTAAAATGTCAATGCTGTCATTAGCATCCTGATAATGCACCCCGATTTTAATGGTAATTGTTACCTTTTTCTCCTCTGTTATGGTCAACAAAATCTGTTTGTCAGGCATATTATAGCCAAACTGAATTATTGAACCAGTCAATGAGGAGACCACCATTCTCCCTGCGTAAGGAACATTCGTTTTGTCAGATATATCCCTATATACCTTTTTCAATGAATCATAGATTAATTGAAACTCGTCAATCTTGTAAGTATTCTTCATTCTTTTTCCTCAACCTCGCTCTCTACTTGTAAATACTCCAACAACTTTCCGTTTGTTCATTGGTTCACTCCTTTTTCTGACCTGCTTCTAAGTATTCTAGTAACTTGTCACATACTAGTTGATTATCCCATCTTTCGTCTGTAGTAATTAGCTCGTGGTCTAACATAAATCTCATTATAGGACTGAAAGCGTCCTTAAATTCTACCAATTCCACCTTTATTTTTTGAAAATCCTTCTTGATGGCTTCATGTTCTTTCTGTTGTTTCTGGTAATCTTTTTTGCTTAAAGTAACTACCTCTACCTCAGACTCTAAAGTTGCCTTGTAGTACCTATTGGTTTCTCTAGCCATGCTCCTGGTAATGCTCTCCATTAAAAGCGCTTGAGCACCAACCGAAAGCTCATAACGTTTGCATTTTTTGACTATTTTTACAGTATCTACCAAGGCGCTATAATAACACATGATGCCAATCCCATAGGGAATTTTGTCTCTAAACCACTTTTCTTCTTGCACTTCTTCGTACAATTCAACTGGCAGAACTAGGTAATTCCGATGGCCGACAAAAGAGAGCTTTGCTGAACTTTTAATATCGGACTTGGATGTCTTGATTTCATAACAGACAAACTCTCCAGAATAAGAGGAAAATGTTATGTAGTCCACAAACTCCTCATTACCCGTCAGCATGGCCTGCGTTTTAGGGAGGCCAATTTTTACTTCAAAGCAGCCATGAACCTTTTCATGTGTTTCTTCCCACAAAGCTCTTTCTACCTTTTTTGTTAAATCAGTCTTTACCATCTGCTACCTCCTCAAATTTCATAAAGGTCATCCAATGAGTTGTCCCTCGTTGCTGCCCAAAAAGAGGACTGAAAGGGAGTAACTCTAGGATTTCTTTAACATTAACTTGAGCATCAGACCATTTAAAAATAAGTGTTCCACCTGTTTTTAACACTCGCATACACTCAAGAAAACCCTGCTGTAGATCCAACCGCCATGTCAATACGTCTAGCTGGCCATATTGAGCTCGCATAAAGGATTTTTGTCCAGCCCAGAGGAGGTGAGGCGGGTCAAAGACAACTAGATTGAATGTATTGTCTTCAAAAGGCATATCTCTAAAATCACCTATCACATCAGGCTTTACCTTAATTTTCTTTTTATGGATTTCAAATTCTTCCTGTCGAATATCCATAAAGGTTGTATGTTTCTCATTTTTGTCAAACCAGAACATTTTACTCCCGCAACAAGCATCAAGAATTTTAATTTCTTCCATGTTCATTCTCCCTATCCTGCAATACTAGAAAGTTGTTTGTAGAAATGAGGTTCAGTAGATCCAAATAGAACAAAATCATGTTCAATCATTTCATCAATCAGAGAAAAATACTTTTCAGGGAGACTGAAATAACCACCATAGTGATTAAAAGTAGTCCGAGCAGCAAATTCCTTGAAATCTTCAAAGGTCATGTCCTGCTGGAGACTACTATACCCTTTTTCCTTTTCAAAGTCATGTAAGGAAGCAATCCCATTGTAATTATCCCAATTAAAAGAGTTGTTTAGGACTTCCAGGTAATTTTCTGTATTGATTACGCCCTCTTTAATAAGTCGGTTTAAAGCCACATACCGAATGAGCAAGTGGTGAATATAGGTGTCGTTGACTGAGTAGTAAGCTCCTGTTGTTTTATCCAGCAAAGAAGTCTTGTTAGCAAAAAGATTCGTATTTTTGTCTTCTTTAATCGTTGCTTTAACTGCTTTTTTGATTTTTTCAGCAAAGAGTGTTTCATAAAATTCAACAATCTCCTCTGCTTCTGGAAGCTCGCTCCCTTTAAAAACAGTATAATCATCTGACACATTTCGCTTGGAATATCGACTCGTTTTGATATTACCTCCCTGGTCTTCAATCTTCACTTCAATGAAATAACGTTTCAAATCGCTTTCGACCATATCTTGAGCTGTTTTTAGCTCTAAAATTTTTTCTGTCATTTTCTATTCCTCCATAATTTTTCTAAGGTTTTTCTCCAAGGTAGTCAAATCCAACCATCAACCTTAGCCCTCTAACACGACATTCTTTAAATCTCTTGTCCTGTCTAAGAGCATGATTGATTCTATCAACCCCTCTTCTATGACGTGTTCCCCACCCATGACGAGCATTTTGCTTAGAGACTCCATAAGAAGTCTGCTCCAAAACGTCATGAACCATGTCTGGATGTCCGTAAGGACAAATGACAGGCTCTACTTTGCCAGATTCTTTAAGATAGTAGTCAATCACTAAATCAGCAATTTCCTTGCTCCTTTTAGATTGAGCCATGCACCTGCTCCTTCCATTTATCCAATTTACTGGCCCAGTTAGTCAAATTATCTACTAGGCTTTTTGTGGTATGGGTGTCAGTCATAGCTAGGTCAAACCAGCTATAAAACTCTCCTACCTCACTTTCACTTACTAGAGCGTCATTAACTTCTTTTCTGGCAAACTTAGCTACACTGTAACAGTCCTCAGATGTTAGTCTTGTAAAAGTAGCTACGAAGCAGCCATTGATAATCTCAAACGAGGCTGATAAACCCATGTAGTCCAATTCATCAGCTGTGGTATAAGTTCCATCTAGGCCATACCCTCGCATGGAAATTTCAATCTGATCCAGAGCTTCATAGAGCTTCCCCAAGAATTTCTCGGTCTGTTGAGCAGCCGTTTGTGTCCAGCGAACGATTTCTTTCAAATCATTCCGCTCTCGCATTGCCTTATCTTGTTTGTAGCCCTTGCTTCCTTTAGAGAAGTTTGCTACATAGCTGCGGTCTAGCCAGTTTTTCAGCGGGCGCTTATCTTCACCAAATTCAAAACTATCCAAAATCCAATCATCTTTTTCTTTGTCTGGCCAGAGATGAAATTCAGGATAATTCTGATTGATATAGTTCATCAGCGCCTCCCAATGTCCGCCTAATGCAATATCAATGCGACAGTCGTTGATTTTATCAACGATAAATTTGCTCATTGGTTCTCCTTTCTATTAGTTCCCAGAACAGTAGATCATTTTTTTGAGTCCTTTAGCTTTTGCAACAGCCGCTGCTTCTCTTTTTCAAGTTCAGCTCGCTCTTCAGGGCTTGTTTTATTCGTATAATTGGGATTGCTCCAAGATGGCACATTGCTTTTATAAGACTGTTTCTCCACCTGCTGCTGTTTTGGCCGTAGAAGCAGGACTGCCGATTCAGCAGTCGTTACCTGCTTATAAGAAAAGTCGTTAGCAATCATCAAGACATAGTTTCTCACTAAATTAGCTTTCTGGTTACGATTGAAAGTGTAGAGCACAATGATATTGATAACCTCATCTGGCAACCTCATAGCGGTTAGCTCCTCTAAGATGCGACGTTCAAAACTTGTTACACTGCCACCATTCATAGCATTTTTTAGTCCCTGTAAAAAAACGATTGACTGTTTTGATTTCGCTTCAGCAACTACCGCCGCTTCCTTTTCCGTTAGGCTTTCCAAATAAATCACCTACTCTCTAGCTCGTTGATATAGTCTTTCACAATGTCCACTAGCCCGACAACCTCATATCCTGATTCCTGTAGCAATGTCTTGATTGTCTCAAGGGTTGATGCCACCAAAACAGCATTAGGACTCTGACTTGGGATTTGCTCAGGACTTTCGCTTAACTCAGTCCATTCAGGTAATTTTTCGCTAATTTCTTCTGATGGATATTTCCCCTTAATGCTTAATCCATAGAATCGCCCAACGCTGCCATGATCTTTTAAGATTTCTTGATATAATGCCATCAGAAAATCAATGTCCTCTACTTCAGTGTAAAGATAAATTTTGCCATTCTTCATGATAACCTCAAGGCTATCAGGGCCAGTCTGACAAATCTCTTCGATAAAGCGGCTCTCAGACACCTCTAGCGGCTTTTGAATAGCAAGAGCTTCATCTAACACCTTTTGATAATCAACAGATTTAGACTCAATGCCTTCTTTCATCTGGGCCTCTTTCTTTTCAGCCATAACCCGTATGATTTCTAAAAAGACTTCAGGGCTAATACCATCATTAGGAGCCAATCCCAAGACAACCCAACCTGATTTCAGAGTTTCAAAGCTTTCCAGAACATAAGTGATTTCTTTTACAGCCAATCCGTTACGAATGCAGCCTTGATTATCCACCTCATACATAACCAATAAATCACCTACCTGGTAATCGCGATCATTGTACCGCACTTCAAAGTTTTTCTGACCTTTGTTAACGGCTTCCATGTAGCGCGTGTATAACTTGATGATGTGCATCTGTTTTTTGCGTACTTCAGTCATCTCTATTCCTTTCTATGTTATTCCTTGATATGCTGAGTAAAATCAGTCAGTGGCACCTCCAATATTTTTGATATGTTTTTCAAATGTTTTGAGTTTGGCCTGCTGGTTCCTTTTTCCCAATTCCTGTAAGTAGGTGTGGGAACTTCTAATTCCTTAGCCAGCTTTTCCTGAGTATAACGTCGCAAGCGTCTTGCTCGTTTCAACTCACCAGCAAGCTCTTTATTCCGCTCTTGACGCTTCAGGGTTTGTTCTTTCTGATTTTCCTTATATCGTTCTCCAGCAGGACTGTCAAGCCATTCTTTGCGCTTGCCACTCTCTGTATATTGGGCGTTGTATCGTTTGCGTTTTTCTGGATTTTCCTGAAGATAACGCATGACACGCAAGCTTTCACCTGTTGGATAGTCAACAGCCTTTCTTTTCGCCATTTTTTTCTCCTTATATTTTCAGTCATAGTCTAAATCCAGAAGCTTTTCAACTTCTGGATTTAACTATCTACTTTCAGACGATAACCCTTAGAATGGCAGGTCATCATCTGAAATATCCATTGGATTTGAGTTTCCGAAAGAAGACTCATTCCGTGAGAAATCTGGCACAGCATTATTACCAGATTGGCCTTGCCCGTTTTGGTTTTGGCGAGCCTCTAAAAGCTGGAAGCTATCTGCCACAACCTCAGTAACATAGACACGTTGGCCTTGTTGATTTTCATAATTACGGGTCTGAATACGACCAGTAATGCCGATCAATGCTCCTTTCTTAGCCCAGCTTGCTAGATTTTCGGCTTGCTGCCGCCAAATGACAATATTGATAAAGTCTGCTTCACGTTCGCCATTTTGATTTTTGAAGTTACGATTTACCGCTAAAGTAAGTGTTGCGACCGCCTGACCCTGTGCGGTATAGCGTAAGTCAGCATCTTTGGTCAGACGACCAACTAGTACGACATTGTTAATCATGATGTTTCTCCTTTTATAAAATTTGTTGCTGCTCTTCATGCAGCTTCATAGTAGCTTGATACAATTCTTTGTAATTCATACCTTGCCACTCTTCCAACATTTCAGGCGTTGGATGTAAAGCCTTTTTGGCTCGGTCAATCAGATGAGCTTTCTTCCCTTTCTCTTCTGGATTTTCACTATCGCTATCCAATTCACCGCCAATCATAAACATATTACGCAGTGTCATCTTTTTAGCGTAGGTTTCTGTAGAGCCGCTAACCTGACTAGCTGACTTCTTAGCCTCACTTTCGTCTTCGCGAGCAGTAGAGCTAGTCTCATATTCGGTCACTTCACCTTGGCTATTCCTATAACGAAGAACAGCAGTTGTCCGTTTATTGTGACGCCCCTCAAGGAACTCGTCTTGAACTGGCTTCCAATACAAGGAAGCTCCCTCAATCTCTTCTAGCAGAGGCTTGACTTCCTTATAGATATCGTCTAGGTTGAAATAATCAAACCCACCATAAGGATTGGTTCGGTTTTTCTCTACCTCAATATTGTTTTGAAGGTAGGATAACAACTCGAATACATCTGCAAATTCGAGTTTATCTTTTTTGCTTTTGGTCTTTGTTGCCATAGGCTTCTCCTTTTCTTATTTTGTTATCTTACATAGTTAATTATAACATTTTTAAAAGCCTTTGTAAAGCCTTTTTGGTTATTTTATTAAAAATTTTTAATATCTTTTCAAACTAAAAACCATGCCAAAACATGGTTCTAATCCTTTCCTAAAAGCTCTCCTACAGTTATAGAACGAGCCAATTTATTGTTAGCTCGGCAATAGTCACATTTACCACAATGAAGAGGTGCAACTTTCCCAGAGATAACCTGTTTGAGCCTATGGACGTATTTTTCAAAGACTTCCTGACCAATTACCAAGGTAAGCTCATCAATTCTAATCAGCTCCTTATCGACCTGTTCTTGCTTACTAACCGCCACAATATAAGGCGTAAAATATTTGCCATAGGTCTGTGTAAGCAGCTCACTGTAGACAAACATTTGCAATGGATAGTGAAACTCAAAAATGTTATAAATGACTTGAGGTACATAACGCTGGAGAACGGGACTATACTTTTCATCTCTCAGGTTCCCCATCGTCTTCAGATCCACAAAGTACCCCTTGGTTAAATTCAGGCTATCTACTTTGCCCTTAAACCTCATGCCATCAATCTCTCCTGTGACAATGGCCTCTTTTTGAACAGACTCGTCACTTTCGCCATTATAGATTTTCATGAAGTAGGCATCTGCTTCCAAAGATTCGATTACCTTATCAGCAATTTGATAGTCCTTTAATAATCCGCCTCGTTTAGACATGATTTTGTCTGCGACCGCTTCTTTATATTCCTCATGGGCCTTTTGAGACTCAAAAGCTGTATGAATATAATTGCCAATTAGAAAGACCTTTTTATCTCTCTCCTCTTCCCAGGCACCGTTATCAATAGCAAGCTGCTTGGCTTCACAATCCATATAGGACTTGAAACGAGAAGAGGACATATATTCAGTATCAGAATAGTAGTTTTCTTCTGTCAAAATAGGTAATTTTTGTTCCATATTTTCTCCTTACTTTTGTTATCTTACATAGTTAATTATACCATATTTTTTCCTTATTTTAAAGCTTTTACACCATTTACAAAACAAAAAAATCCAAAGTTTTACCTCTGGATTTTTTCAATTCTCTTTACTTTCAAAAGTGTAAGATAACAAAAGCAAAAGGAGAATTGTCATAGGCGGCATCAAGATACCACCCAAAACGACACCATCATTTTAACATCTTCTAATTAGCTTGTCAAACAATTCCAGCCGACCCATAATAATAGGGGCCGGCCGTCAAAGAATATAACCACTACTCTATTTAGAGCAATGGGAGCTTTTACCTTAACTCAGATTTGGTTTGTAGTGGAGCAAACCTAAGCTAAGGCAACAACTATTATAACATACTCTCGACTTTTTTTGTACCCATTATATAATAATATTTTCACAAATATAATGAGGTCGTTAAATTCTTTGTTCCCCTCTGAAAGAAAAGTATTTCCTTTTCCCTATAATCAGCCAGTCCAGCAGTTTTAAACGAAATAAAGCACAAGCCTTTCCCACCTCTTGAGCGACATATAGCTCTGTATCAGTTGGAACGATTCGATCATTATTTCCTTGAATAGTTGCTATAAGAATACCATCTGATCCATTACGAACTGCGTGATTTAAAATTCCTGAAACAACACGGTCTGAGCTTAAATCAACTTCTCTCTCTTCAATAATCTGTTTCTCTTCATCTAGGTAAAAAGCAACTGTCCGATACTCTCTTTCGACCAAATATTTATCCAGAGCATAATTGATAAAAGAATTTGCTCCCTTAATGCGAAAGCCTTCTTCTTGACTTGCCTGGATAAATCGTTTCATCAACTCAATAATCGCTTTAATTTCTTGGCTTCGTTGTTCTGATAGTCCGTAACCCACTAACTCTGCGACCGTAATACTATTAATAAGAGCCAAATCTTTGTAGTTTGCCTCTAGCTTCTTTAACACTTCAGGACTAGACTTTAAGCGGAAAGCTTGCTCTATCAACTCTCTATTTTCAATTTTCGTATAGTCAGGCTCTCTAATGACTGTTTTCTTTTTCTTTGTTTTCTTCATGCTGATTACCTTCCAACCATTTTTGTAGCTTTATTAATGTGTTCACTTCTAATCTACCAAAATCTTGTTTCCCGTTGCGAATATTAGAAATAGTGGCGCGTGACACATCACTTTCTTTTTCAATCAAATAGGCTGAATAGTCAGTGTTGTTTATGGCCGCTTTGATTTTATCAAGATCCAACCGCATTGTCTATCACCTTTCCTTTTTCTTTACCACTATTATAACGTATATAGCAATATACGTCAATAGGTATATACGTTTTTTATAATTTAAAAACCCTGTCTATTGACAAGGTTTTCTTTGATATTAGTATCTATTAGATGCTGTTATTCTTCTGTAGCCCGTTTCTTCAAGTACAATCCGCCTACTAAGGTAAGGATTCCCAACGCTGATACTGCAAGGCTCTCAGCAGTTCCTGTTTCTGGGAGTGTTTCCAATTTCTTTTCCTTAGTTTTCACAGAGATGGTACCATCTGAGTTCTTTTTAGCTCCTACTTCTTCTGGAGCAACAGTGCGGCTGCCCCCATTTCCATCAGCAATAATTACATTTCCGCCATCTGTTCCGATAATTTGGACTCCAGATTCGGTTGTCACAGGCGCTGTTGGAGAAACAACTGCCCGTGTAACTGTTGTAGAAGTTGGTTCTGGTGTCGCTGGGTCTGCTGGTTTTGCTGCTTGACTGCTGCTTGTAGCAGATGTTGTTGAGTCATTTTTTGAACTTGTAGATGAACTGTCAGAAGTTGTTGAGTTTTCTGGTTTCACTGGTTTTGTTGGGGTTGCTGGATCTGTTGAACCAGATGTTGCTGTACTTGCTGTAGTACTTGGGTTGGTAGGATTAGAAATGACAACATTATCTGTTACTGGTGTAACTGGCGAGATAGCTGCATTATCGCTCGTGTTGTCATTAATAGGTTTCGCTGGAATAACTGGGTCTGGGGTAACAGCAGCTCCTGTCCCTGAACTTGAACCTGTACCAGCTTCATCAACTGGTTTTACTTCTATTACTGGTGTAGCAGTACTGCTTGTGTTGTTTTCTGCATAGGTCACATTTGAACCTACAAAGATACCGCTGGCAAAAACAGCCAGAAGTGCCATTTTACTCGCATGATTGCGTTTTTTCATGTCATTCTCCTTGAATTAAATTAGATTGTCTTTGTTTTCTAAAATCCAATCTCTCAGGTCAACCTTAGATAAATCAGGTAAATCCCACATCTTCTTTGGCCGAAAGTGCATAGAGAAACTCTCTACTCCGTCATGATGTGCTATCTCGATAAATGGTTTGGTTTGTATGCCTTTAGCATTCTCTAAATTAGAAGAGATTTTCAACTCAAACGCTCCACTCCCGTTATCGTTTAGCCATTCTAATAATTTGTCCATCTTCTTTTGGACAAACAATTCAAGCAATCCTTTTTCTTGGTTTGAGTTCTTCTCATTTAAAGCTCTGTGAATGAGAAGTTGCTCATATTCCGTAAAAAGGACATCCATAATCAAGATAACTTTATTGTACTTGTAATTTTCAACTTTAGCATGACCTGCTTTCAGCTTGGCCCATTTGTCAGCATTCAAATCCGTTTCTGGGATTGAATAGAAGTCTTTGTAAAAAAAGAAATACTCCTGGACATACCGCACAATAAGTTCTCTTAATCCAGTTTTCAAATCAAACAATTTACCTCCTTTTGTTCTTCATACATTCTATTATAGTATATTTCGTGACATATTGCAATAGAAAAATAAAAGTTTTTAATATTTTTGCAATAGAAAAGCACCCTAATATGGGTGCCTGGTGTTAAGATTATGGTTGTTTAGGTCAGTTAATTACCACTGTTGGTCACTTTTTGACCTGTAAGTTTTTCATATTGCTCCTTGAGCTTTATCATCTCAGATAGAGCGGTTTTTTTATATTCTTCCCCCTCTTTCGTTCCCTTAAGATACTTATCTGAAATGATATACAAAACTCGTTGATAGCCATAGTAAAAGTCCAATGAATTTTTATCATCTGAATAATCCTTGGCATTTTCTATAACCAGAGGTTGCACTTTTGCAATTTGCTTCACCAAATAATCTTTAGTTTCTTGGTCTACTTCCTCTTTCTCTAATGTATCTAAATCTAACTTTTTTTGAGGGTCAGGAAAATTTACTATCCCTCTAGGATCTCCCACCCCATTTAAGGTCGTAGGCATACTTTCAAATTTTTGTTCATAAGAACAAGCAACTAACAAGATGACAGCCATTAAAGCTGTTAACAAACCAATAATCTTTTTTACCATTTTTCTTTCCTTTCCTCTGCTAGATTCCGAAGCTAGCAGAAACATTCGTATTTGTCCGATCTGCCGAGCTGGAAATTTGGAAGCGGGTATTATCACGCGCCCCCTCTTTACTCATTGCCTCTATCATATATTCAGGCAACGTTCCTTTGGTAGATACTAGTTTTTGATATTCTTTCAATTCGTCTTGACCCATCAATCCTGTAATAACATAGTCGAAGTCACTGGTTAAGTCATTGTAGATAACTTTGTGTGCAGAGAATAAGTCTAGCATTTGAACTCTTTTTCTTTCCGCTTCGCTAGTATTATTTTGGTTATCTTTCTCTATTTTACCACTAATGTTATCAAATAGATAGGCGAAACGTACTCCCTTTTCCTTAGCCGCCTTAATTGCTGTTTTCAAATATTCCCAGCTTTCGACACTGATTTGGTCAAGACCATGAATCATTACAATATCATTGTAAGAGGCATTTGCTAGGATATAAGGCAAAGCATTAATAAATTGTGCTTCTAGGACATTTGGTTCTGTGCGTAACCGACTCAAATCATAGTAATACTGAGCATATTGATCCCCTACACGATTAGGAAGAGTAGAAATGCTATTGAACATTTCTGGGTGAGTATATAAGGCATTTGTCAGGGTTGTCTGGAGAGTCTTTAATCTATCTTTCCCCATTTCAGTTGCCATTTCACCTTTTGCTTCTTCTTCCATTGCGAGTTTGATGTTGACTACAAAGTCCCCTAATGTTGCGACATGTTTATGATCGTTCAAATTGAAGAACCTAGCCATAAAACCTTTGCCTTCTTGAGCAGCATCAGCACTCCAATAACCCCTCATTTTATAATATCCATTCAAAGCTTGTTTTAAATCATTAAGTGATTGTTCTGTCAAAGAGCGGTTGGATAACAAATAGAAAATCTGGGTCAAGTTGCTAATTTTATCACTATAGATAGAATTGGCATTTATATATTCTCCCCAGCCTTCGATTGGATTCAAGCCACCATAGGACAAGTCGATATAAGTGGCATCCTCCATAAAACTATCAGATAAGACGAATTTATCTTCACCTTTTTTAATTGAATTATAGTAGTCAAAGCCATTTAAAACAATGTGGAAAGTTCGCTTATCTGTTCTTTGCGCGTGATGAGCAATTAACTGTCCCCATAGTGATGAAGAACTAAGCCCATCATAATTTTCAAAACCATGAACTTTCGATGTTGGAGAAGCAGCTACCAAAATCTCACCATTGATGATAGAACTGTTGCGCTTCTTCTTTCTATCAAAGCGACCATCAAGATCCATCATAGCCATTCCTTGGGAGTAGGAGGCGGCTAGTTTCCCGATCGCCCAACCATGTTCATCATTCAATCCTCTGCGAACAAAGTGGTCATTCCCAGCCATATCAGACGTTGTCCAAGTAAAATTGAATTTGCTAGGTTTTGGCGGCTTCATCAAATTTAAAAATAGTTCTTCTTGGTCACCACCTGTAGAAGTGACTTCAATTCCATTCAGGACTTCATTGTAGTAGCGCTGACTATTCAGCAACTGCTGACTTATTTTGTCTGGATCATCTGACACTAGCAAGAGTTTGATTTCCGAATCAACAACCTTATCATTTCTAGCGATATCACTCTTGGCATTCTCGATGTCCTGAACATTCCCTTCTTTCACTTCTCTCTCATGTTTAGAAGAAAAACGGTTCAACCCATTATTCTCAACTGACTTTTGCAAATTATCAATCTCTTCGTCAAAGATGTCTTTTTGCTGCTGCTCCGTTTTGACAACACTAGGCCAGAAAAGATATCCTTTAACACCTGGCACATTGATATTTGGTAAAAAATCAACCGCCCAAGAATAAGCTCGACTGTGATTCATACCATTCTGATTCGCCAATTTCACAATCGTCCCATAACGGCTGCCTTGTTGAATATAGCTTGCTGTTAATTTATAAGGAGAGGGCGGTGTATTGAAGCTAGGGCTTTTATCCACATCACGCTCATCTACATTCTTTGATTTATTTTTAAAGTTAAATAATCCCATAATTCCTCCACTACTCATTTATGGTAATTTTTTCTGTTTCGTCTCTGACAACTGGCAGAGTTCCATGAGTTTCTTGATAAAAACGAACCAAGCTAAAGGCATTAGTAAAACCAAGTTTATCAATTTTAGCCTTGCCGCTAATCAAGTTATTGATACTCATGACCGAAGCTGTACTATTTTGAGAAACATAATAGCTAGTATAAATACCTTTCTCAATATTCTCAAGAATTATTTCAATCGCTCTACGAGCAACAGCTTCCATTTGATCCACATCCATACTTCTCCCACTCCTTTCTTTTTGCTTTTTATTAAAAATTTTATTCAAAACTTTTAATAAAATTGTACTGCCTTTTTATACGTTTGTCAAGGGTTAGTCCGACATTTTAGTTTGTCTAACTAGCTCCCATTCCAATTTGGCTCTTTGCTATCTGGATAAGCAAAGCGGAAACCTGATGCTTTATATTGGGATGGTGTTAGAGTTCGGTAGTTATAAGTATTTATACCTGCACCAGTAACCCCTGATACACCACGATAATTCTGTTCTGAAACAAGAATATCTCCATTTTCAAACACATGCTCTACAACACCTGTATGACCGTAGGTTGGGTCATCATTACTTGAGAAAATAGCTCCTGCCTTTGGTGTATCTTTGATTGAATTTCCAAAGTATTCAGCCCAATTCTGTGCAATTTGTCCACCATCACCTACTTTGAAGTAATTCCCCCATAATAAACTACCGTAGGAATTAGAATAGTCCACACACTGGCCTGAATTTTCTTTCCAACGAATTTTGCTCTTGTTTTCTAAGTGAGCATACTTCTTAAGACTATCAGGTATATCTCCTGACCTCCAGACATTATAGCCTACATCAGATGGTATCGTCCCTGTTCCGTCAACAGCACTACCACTGCTACCTTTTAATGGGCCACAACTATCAGTAATTTTGCTTGCACCGTTTGTAGAAGTCGTACTAACAGCTCCACTTGATTCCCCTCCATTGATTGGCCACTTAGATTTATCTGCTGTAGCATTTGACTTATTAAAAACCTCGTTTGCTTTTTTAGCAGCAGTTAAACGGCGCTCTCGGTGCATCTGTGGAATGCTTCCACGTTCATAAATTGCAAACCATAGAAGTGTAGCTTTTTCAACATCGTTTTGGTCAAATACATCATCTATACTGTTAGCTTGAATACCAAACCAACTTTGCCCGTTAGACAAATAACTAGAATAAGCACCATTTCTAAACTCACTTGCGAAGACGAACTCTGTTTGATTTTTTACCTCCTCCATCAACGGAGCACCTTTTTTGTAAAGAGGTGAATTGAGATATTTTTCGCCTGGAGTAAATTGATACAGTCCATATCCACGTCCTGAATAATTTTGCCCATTCTCTGCTTCAACAGAATTTGCAGCAAATCCTGACTCCGATTGAATGTTTCCCATGACACCAGCGGCTGATGTTCCACTTAATCCATATACTTCTGTCAGAATTTTATAGACCGCTTCAGCAACTTTATATTCTTCCGTTCCCTCAACAAGCCAATTCCCGCCAGCATCACCAAGAGAAGGATCAGATGCACTGCTGCCACCCGATGATGAACTAGACCCAGAAGAGGAGACTGTATTTCTATTTTTCAGAAGCTCAACATATTCTTCTAAAGACAAGTTTTTCTTATTCATGTAGGCAGCATTTTCTGCTCCTACATAACGGAAATGCCAATCTTCAAATCCAACACCTGTAGAGCTACTCTTATCTGATTCAAAGCGCCGAACAAATCCTAGCTTCTCTGCCACCTGTTTTAGCTTGTCAGCTTTTTCCTTGGGCATTTCATTTAGACTGTCAACAGTTGAAATATCAAGTGCAAGACCAGTTTGGTGCTCAGAAGCTCCAGGTGGTTGAGAGTATGTCTGGACTTTTTTCTCAGCTTCTTCCTTGCTTAGACCAGTCCCCATTTCTTTTTGGACATAGCTTTCATATAGTTGTTCTTGATAAGCAACACTACGATAACCAGAAATCAAGTGAAAGGACGGGTCAATCTTCTGGGCTTCGGCCAGTAAGTCTTGAACATTTTTTTCTATCCTTTTGTCAACTTGAATATCACCAACTGTTGCTAAATCAGGATTCATTTCTGGTTTTTTATTATCACGATTTACCAGAACCAGTTCCCAGCTATCTACCGAACTATTAGGAAGGTCACTCTGCCCCCCTTTCTCATTGGCAGCACAATTATCTCTCTGAGCATCTATGACAGAATAAGGAGCAGCCTGAACAGTTGGTACCAAGGTGTTCATAGCCATAACCAAGATTATTCCACTGGCAAATGTTCGGATTCCTTTTTTCCACATTATATTCTTTGAATGAGTTTTTATAACAAAATCCTCCACTCTTTTATTATATATCCTATTATATCACTTTAACTGCCTTAATAAAAGCTTATTAAAGTATTTTGTCTTGTTTTTCTAAAGAAAAAGCGATATAATTATATTACCACACAAAGAATAAAAGGAGCGCAAAAAGGACATGGTAAATTTTACTAATTCAACCCAATCAAAAGAGTTATTCGACCAGACACAAGAACATTTACAAATTTTTAAAGAGGCCACAAATGATCTAATCAACAAACTTCACACTTCTATCATCTATGAAAATACCCTATCAGAAATTGATTTCAATGAGTGCTTAGACCACTTGATGAAGACCAAGGAAGCTTTTGGCCAATATTTTGAAGATACTGAAAAGCTGATTTATCTTAGAGCAGAGCGAACAAAAGTAGAAAAGGCAGAAGTTACTGGTGTGCGCGTGCTGGATTTAGAAGAACTTATGAAAGATTTGAGAAATGAACACCACTAATAAAGCAAGATAATGTCTTGCTTTTTATTTTATCTCAGAAATATTCAAGATATTAGCTTTAATTAAGCCTTTACATAATCTAATTTACTTGATATAATAAAACTGTTTAAATTTCTAAAAGGAGATAAAAGATGGTCTTTCTGCAATCATTCTTTAATAGGTATGTTGTAACTTATCTTGTAGAATACCCACCAGTATTTTTAGTGATTTGGCTTCTAGCTGACCACTATCGAATGCCAATAATCACAAAAATCATACTAACTTCAAGAAAGAAAATATTTGGCATTATATTGTCAGCTTCACTAGCTACTTTTGTGCCCTACTTACTGACACAAATCTTTTATTCCTTTTTCCTGAAATTATAAACATCAAAGAATATAACACACAAGGAGTATCGCTATGGCTGGATATAATCCAAATAATTTTTTTAAACCTCATAATACACATGTTGGGGAAGTCACTTCTACTTTTGATCCAAGGGTTATCACTAAAACTAAACCCATGACTAAATCTCAAATCGAAAACTATAAACGAGAAGCTAGTCGCGGAACTAGTCTCCAGTCTTCTTTAGCCAATCAAGGCTTATCAAGCAGCATGGGAAAGAGCGACCGTCTCTTTCTACTTCAGAACAAAATTACAACTAAGAAAATCAAGACTATTGCAGAAGCAGCCTATCATTTACAAGTGACAGAACCTACTGTGATTCGCTACTTAAAAGAACTCAATATCCCATTCAATAAGGAAAAAGGGACTATAAAAACAAGTTAAAAATTAAAAGGCTTCCTAATCAGGTTGCCTTTTTTAATTCATTATACCTATTGATTTTATCCCATGTATCTAGGTATCTATACTCTACTATGTTGATATCTTGGATTTGCCTACTTCCCTTAATTCGCCAAAGTAATTGTCTGTAGTCATTGTAATGTCCACTGCCAGGCTCTACTGGATCAAGCGCAACCAAAGTCTTAAAGCGATACTGAAAACGATCTACCCCAACTCCGACAGATGCAGTTGTAGCCAGAAGAATTTTGCAATCATTATGATTTACTTGGTCGTCTCCAGCCCATAACCCAACATCAGGATTCTCTTTATTTTGATGGTACAAAGCTGTAATAACCTGTTTGCTGTTTCCTACAATCAACAATCCGTGAGTCGCTCTCTCAATCAAGCCGCCTATGGCTGCCATTAATGGACTTTTGAAGTCTTGTTTTACACAAAGCTTAGGAAATGAAATTCCGACTACTGCTTGTCTTAAATACCGTCTAAAATGCTCTTCCCCGAACTTGGTTTTAGGCATTACATATTCACCATCTACTTCCACCAGATTTAATGTTCCCATATCTTCAATTTTCTTAAGATTCTCTTCTGGTATTCTAATCCAAGGTCTGAACGGCTTTGCCTCATAGCCATTATTTTCTTCTGTCTGTTCTATCGCCTCTATTTCTTCCCAACGCATAAAATTGCCATTTGAATCCAGTTGACTAATATACGTCTCGTAGTCTCTAAAATCTTTCCAGGTTTCTTTTGTATAAGAATAATCGTCACATTCCATAAGACCCCAATATTTAGTCCAGCTATTTTTTCTATTAGGATTTGCTTGGTTAAAGAATGTCTTTTCCAAGGGATAAAAGTTCAATCCCTTTTGTCGGATTGGTGTTGCTGAAAGTCCTATAGAATAGCTTCGTTTGATTTGTTTGTAATTTTTGACAGTTTTATCACTACACATGTTTTGCCATTCATCAACAATCATGACATCAAAAGTCAACTCTTGCTCTATTTGCTTTATCTCATCAAATAGTTTGCAATATTGAGCATTCTTTTTATAAAGCTTTCTATCTTTAATCTTTCTTTTTAACTCTTTTTGCTCTGTTTTTAATTCGCTCAATCTCTCACATATAGAGTTCAACTTTTTGTCTGTCATATAGGTACAAGAGAAAGCATCTTCATATCCCAATTCTTTTGCCTGCTTCTGCCAGCCATTCAAAATTACTGTTAGATTATTTAATACTAAGACTTTTTTAGCTTTTTTATGTTTACAAATAGCTAAACCAGCTAGGGTTTTTCCTTTACCGCCTAGAGCTTCCAGAAATATTCCGTCTATATTTCTGTCACTCCTTTCTATCGCCTTTTTTTGCCACTCTCTCAGTAATAGTTGTTTTCCCATTTTTTCTCCATTATTCACTAAAGGCCAGACATCATTCTGGCCATTTTTTACTGTAAATACCTTATGTTTCTAAGCAACTCTCTAGCTTCTTGCTGATCCAACATCTGAACAGAATAAACTAGCCCTCTACGACAATAGTCATAGTATAAGCCTAAATAGTCATCTAGCAACTTTTTATTGGGAGCACTGATGTAGTTATACTGCACAATCGTTAACATACTTCCCTCAACTTGAGCCTCAAGAGGCATATTTTGAAGTTTGCACATTTCCTTTGTGGAGCTTCGCTTTGCTTGTCGAATCCGTTTATTATTTTCTCGAATTTGATGTTTGGCGCTTTGTGGCTCTACAGTTGATATCGGCAACTCAAGTACACCTCTTAATCGCTCTCTTTGCCAAGCTGTAGAAATATCCAATAAGGAATTGACATCTTTTTTGAAAGAAAGTGGTGATACAAACCCCTCTATTCTGCCGACACGAGCTACCCTGCCATCTTTTTCCCAAATATAGCCATCAGCATCTACCTGCCCATCTCCTGTTTCACGAACAGGCTCTTCTTTCCCATTCTTAATTGCTTTTTCTCGCTTTTTGAAACGGGAAATGGTACGAGCTTTGCTAAATAGGGAGCCATAAGAAGCATCTGTCATGGTCATAAATAACAAACATGCACATGCTACTACATAAATAACAATAATAGGGAATCCTAAATATAAGGCGCGAGTTGGATTACTCATAATGTAATAAATAACTGCAAATCCCCCCAGTAATGCAAAAGCAATGAGATATATCATTCGAAGGGAATTTATTTCATAGGTTCGTCCAACATACTTTTCTAACCACTCCCAACGACTGGCTACATCACCACGTTTTTTATTTAGATTATACCGAATACCAAACTCTTCTTTTCTTTTCGTACTACTCATTCTTACCTCCGTCTATTCGCTTCCAAAGCTGAAAACGCGTTCTTGATCGCCCTCTTTAACAACAACTACTCCGCCATCACCTTTTTTATTGAGGCTCTGAATCTTCCCATAAGAAACTTGTCCATTGCCAGTATCAACAGGAATGTATTCTCCTACACGATATTTTTGATTAGCTTTTGACTGTAGTTCTTTATTTTCTGATTGCAATTTTTTTACCTGCTCCACAGTCTTCTTGTTACCAAGATTGAAAACCGTCAAAGTAGTAGCTGCAACTCCTACTGTAAGAATAGTTGAAGCAATCAAAAGATATTTCCCTAGAGTAGAGCGCTCCTTTTGATTTCGTTGATTTTCTTGTTCTTGGTATAAACTTACGATTTGAGCCTCTTTATTTTCGTTTTCTTGCTTCAATTTCTCATGACGTTGAGAGAGTTCTTTATAACGTGAATCCGCTGTATCAGCAATACTTTGAGCCTGTTTTGCATGAGATTCTGCATTCTTGCGAGCTGATTCTGCAATGTTAACTTTTTCTGTTAATGCTTGCATTTCTGGATTGATATTTAGTAAACGAGCTTGTACCCGAGCCTCAACCTCTTCGTTTCCTCGACGACTATAATCATACTGTTGAGAGGTAATCTGACTTGCTTTATTTCTTAGTTCGTTTATCTCTTTCTCTTTGGTTGCCTGGTAATTATTTTCAATTTCTTTGATAGTTGCATGATAATTACTCATAATCGCCTCTAAGTCCGATTCCTTTGATAAGACTAATGTATCAACCAAAATCTCTACTTCATCTTGAAACTGGTCATCTGCTTGTTTCAAGATATCTTCTCGAGCAATTTCTTCAGCTTCTGCCAATCGTTGAATCAAGGACGATTCATACTGACGGATTTCTTCCTTCAGCTTTGGACGATTTTCTTCATGATACTTTTGAGTTTCTATCTCCTTTACTTTTTCTAAATGTTCTTTCAAATTATATTCATATTGATTTTTCAGTTGATTAGCTTGAGCGTCAACTGATTTTTGAATAGATTCACGTTGTTGACGAGCGTCTACTTTTACATTCTCCAATGCTAAATAATATTGGCTATCTTGATTTTCAGGGTCTGTCTTTTTGAGTAACGCTTCCAACTTTTCTGAAAGAGGTTCATTAAGAAGGTCATACATCTGTTGGCGGTATTCTTGTTGAGCTTGTTGCAATTTTCTATTTGCATCTATAAGGAAACTAGAAAGTGAACTTTTCGTCAAATCAACAAAAGGCAGCAGGGGATCATTTTCTTTATAGCCACTTCCGACTAAGGTAAAGTCTTCTTCTAAAGGAACACAAACTACCGAATGTTCAATATATGTTTTCAAATTCTCTTGAACTAGTTCTTCCGCTGTGACTCCCTGCTCCTCATCTTGTTCTGGAGTTAAAGCCTCTTCTCCTTGTTCCTCGTTCTCTATAGATTCAGAAGCAACTTCTTGAACAAGCTCCACATTTTGTTCTTCCTCAGTATCTTCCTCTTTTTCTAAGGCTTCCTCTGATAATATGATTTCATCATCTCTTTTTTGCTTCAGGTCTTCCATTTCTTCCTGTAGTTCTTTTTGGCGACGTTCTAGCTCGTTTGTAAGACTGGTGTAAAGAGTTGCGACACTTCCAAACTCTCCATCTTCAAACACAGTTTCTAAGTCAGGAATTGACGTTGGAGAAACATAGTTCCCATTTCTATCAAACAGTCGCAATCCAAGTTTAAAAGTTTTGAGAATACTTTCTGGTAGATTAGACAATTCCCCAAATGACAATACATCTAATACTGCGTATTCCCTCTGATTTGTTAACTCAGACGGGTCATCATTAATTACTGGTTTAGTCGGAAGTATGATAGGGTTATAATTTTGATTTCCTTTGAATTTTCCCCCCTGCACATAATCCTTGTTAAAGTTAGACCAAATTTTATCTAACTTCTTTTCTTTAAAGGGTTCACCTTTGCTATTATGCCAAACTTCTTCCTGTAAAGTCAGAACAAAAAGCGGTTCAACCCCCATATTAAATGCCCAGTTATAGGATTGCTCATTAAAGTTCATATTTAGCTAGCTCCATTCTTTGATTTATCTAATTCTATTATACCACATTATATCTCTTTTTAAAGCCTTAATTAAAGTATTTTATATGATTTTATATTGTTTTTTCAAATTAAAAAAGCGGCACTGCCGCTTTTGTTTTTATTTTAATTGACCTGAGATATCATTACCTATAGTCATTGCATAAGCAATTAATCCAATGAAGATAACTGGAATAATAAATACACAGATGGTTGCTATAAGATCCTTTCCAGCACCATTCCAATGCCCAGAACCAACGTTCTTCATTGTTCTAATAGCAGGGGCCAGTCCTAAAAACAGTGCTGCTGCTCCTAAAATAGCAATAGCTAATAATTTCATTCCAGGTGTAAATCTGTTGATGGTTTCTACTATAGTTTGCATATTAAACTCCTTATATTCTTTGTTTTCTATATTATACGTTAAAAAATCGTCTCAATCAAGCTTTTTTCCTAATCATTGTTGAATATCATTCTCCTCATCTTTCTTTTTCTTTCTGAGTTCGTTAAATATTTCAAATGATTTTGTATTTGACTCCTCTATGATAGGAGACGATAGGTTTCCACCGATTGGTTCAACATACTCGATTGCTTTATCAGATTCTGGGACTGAATCTTTATTCGGTTTTGGTTTCATAATTTCACGAGCACTTTGATTGCCTTGAGGTGTAGTTTGAGCAGGAGCAGCAACTTCAAAAACATTTGGCCGTTCTAATGGTTTTTCGTTACGATTTACTTCTTCTCTTTCACCCTTGAACTCCACATGTCCCTTAGGCGAATCCAAATTGGTTAATTCTGATGGTTTAGAGCCTTTTACCTCTGGATTATCAGAACTGTTAGGTAGTGCTGGCCGTTCAGTGGTATCAAGTTGTTTTTGGCGTCTCATAGTATCTATCGCACTTTCTCCGCCTGTACCTCCAACTAGTCCTTGGATAGTCCCTTGAGGTCCATCTCCTGTTCCTCCATCTGTTAATTGCCCTTGCTGATTAGTCTCAACTGCTCCTGAAGAACCACCACTAGGTTGGTTAGGATTGTTATCGTCATCATCATCGTCATTTGGAGGGTTTGCTCCTTTAGGGCCGCCGTTTGGATAAGTTGGTTCGTCCTTAATATTTGGATTTTGAAGGAAACCTGTATCATCTGAATAATAACCTCGGCCTACACCTGCATAAGCCATTGTCCGATCTGTAGGGAACATCAGAAGCATACGAGCATGAGCTTGTTTTGCCTGTTCCAAAGGAAAACCTAAAATAGATTCAATCAGTGAACCGCTCCCAATCATACCCTTTGTATATTTGCTTGCTGCATTAGCGACTTTTCCACCTTCTCGACTTCTTGGCTTCACAAGCAGCCATACAATGAACAATGAAAATCCACCCTCTGCAATACCAGCAAAACCATCTAATTGAAGTCCTTCTAAAGCTTTTAACAAAGGTGTTAGTACCGCTGTCACCAAGTTAGTGACTACACCAATCAGGATTCCTCCTAGACTTGCGACTAATAAACCAGTTATCACAATCGCGAACCAGTAAGCAAATGTAGCAAAAGCGTCTGCTACACTTCCTCTCTTCACGGTTTCAAATATAGCTTTAACAAAAGATGCAACACCTGTGAAAATACCAATTTCAGAAGCTGCTACCAAAATAGCAAGATTCATCCAAGTTATTGCAAAATATTTGCCAACCATAGCCATCCATGAACCAAACTGTCCAAGCGGGCCAGCCCCTACAAGAGATACTTCTTTCCATTGAGTTTTTACAGTAGAAAGGTTTGTCATTCCTCCTTGAACTCCTGTTGGAGCGATATTATAAGCATAGAAATGCGCTCCACTGGTATCAAAAGAAGATTGCAATAACAAGGCCACTGATTGATTAGAGAAACTAGAACCATTCCCTACACCAGCCCCTAAGCCTAAATTATAATTTTTGGAATCAGATTGCACATCATCTGGGCTTTGTGCAACACTCCAGGTATAATCGGCTAGATTTCGGATATTGGCTTTAGTTTTACCATTTACATCTTTTTTACTAACCTTTTTTATATCCTCTGGAGCATTCATAATCGCTACAGACTGCCCTAAAGGATTGGAAGCTTTTTCGTCACCAGCTACTTTAATATCACCAGCGTAAGTATTTACATTGAAATTCGCATTCGCCATCCAGTCACTAATCAAATTCAATGAAACACCTTGGTCAAATGCTACTGCATCACCATTGATTGTAGTAAAGTTATCTGAAGGGTTTTTTAGCTTCGCATAAGCATATCCGTTCCGATTAATGTTTTTGATTGTAGCTTTCCCAAGAGGTGTGTATGGTGCATATCTACTATCCACATAATCTGTTTCAGATGTTGCATACGGACTCTGTCCTTGGCCACCACCAGTTGGTGATAAATTGCTGTTTGCGACCCAATAACGATCATTAATCAAATACTCATCTGCCACGCCACCATTATATTTAACAGTATCTAAGGTCGTTAAGAAATCTCTAATCAAATAACCCGTTGCTAGAGAGCAAAGTGGCAAAATGACGAATACAGGTAATATGCGATAAATCCATTTCTGACTTGGTTCCAAAACAGCTCTACTATTTACTCCTCTTTGGGAAATATTCCGCATTAACCTAAAGGCAAAAGCTGCTGTAATGAAGATAAAGGTAAAGGAAAAGAATAGTCTTAAAGTATTTCCTGTGATTCCTAAATCAGCAAGAAACTTTTGAATAATCTTCCCAATGGGATTTTCTATGAGTAAATCTGAAGTTGTATCCCAAATGATTTTATAAAGATTGAGTGTGATAAGAAAATCAGCTACAGTTTTTGTAATACTCTTAAATATCAAATCAACACTGGCAGAAAGATAGGCTATTAAACCGCCGAGCAAGCGGCCAATCGCTCCTAAGAAATCACCTGAAGTTGCAGCGATACTGTCTCCTGAAATTGTACTGATATAATTGTATTTTGAATAAGTAGCTAAAGTTGAAGCAAGTCGTGTACCTGCCCTATTCCCTTTTTCACCCTCTTCACCATTATTTTTAGCTAGAGCATTCCCACTTACTGAAATAACAGAATAAGGAATATCAACTGACACAGAACCCTTACCCATAATCATGTCATCTTTTTGGTCAGTATCTTGATAGTCAAAAAGTTCGGCATAGAGAGTCCACATTGTAATAGGAGCCTGTGTCCCCTGAACATATTTCCCGTCTTCTCCAACAGAGATTTGCCCTCTTTGTTGAGCCTCATTAATAATTTGTTGGTCACTTTCTTGAGCTACCCCATTGTTTGCTCGCGTTACTGCTTCTTTCACTTCATCTGCTGTATGTTCAGACTTTTGAACTTCTGGAACTTTATTCTTCTGAGCTTCTTTCTTTTTTTCTTTCACCTCCTGTTCTTGCTCTTTAGTGACTGCCTTTTCCTGTACTATATTTTCAGGCTGAGCTGCACCTTCTTCCCATTGACCTGTTTCAGCATTGTTATGAATCTTATTTTCTTTAACAAGCTGTCGAAAAGTAATTTCCTCTTTTGGGTTTAAACCACTTAAAGGATAGTTGCTTCCTTTTGAGATTTTATCATTAACTCTTCCTACAATATTTTTTTCTCTATGATCCAGCTCTGCCGCAGAAGCTGTAATAATAACAGCAAACAAACTAGAAATAACCATGAGAAATAGAAGAGGTTTGAATAATTTATTCTTTGACTTCACGGCAATGTTTTCCTTTCTATGCGTTGAATTGTATTTTCATTGCATTGGTGTTGTATTGAAAATGTATTGTTATTGTTATAAGGCGATTGTCTGAGGAATCACTAACAATTTACCACCCCGACTATCTTTGCCTTGTGACTCCAAGCTTTGAGCCGTTCCATACTTATCTGCCAAAGCATAGGCTAAATCCTGCTCCAAGTTCGTTTTCCCATTTGTTTTCACGACATAACGTGTGATTTGAGAATTTTCCTCTTTTATCATTTCATCTTTAATAGCAGAATCAAAGAACTCTTCAATACTCGTCTCAATATCACGAGCGCCACCACTATCAGAGGTTTTCCCAGATTGTTTTTCAACCGCAAAGTACATGGCAATAGTATTTGCTCTCCCAACATCTTTGTAAAGCAAATTCCAAGATGGTGCTTCTGGGAATTCAATTTCAATACCAAATTCTTCTCTAAAAATTTTCACCCGTGCTTGCAACATCATTTCCGCAATTTCAACCTTTGTTGCTAAAGTCAAGGAATAGAAAGGAATAATTGTTTTAAAACGATTATATACCTCTGGTTTAAATCCTGCATTCTTTAATGCTGTTTTGACTTGTTCTTCATTGTCGTCCCAAAGTTGAAGTAACTGTTCATCAGATAAATCTTTTGTTTCTGTGATTGAAAATTCACCTATGCTTTTAAAGATTTCTGCACCAGCATTTGTTGTGGCGAAAATCATTGTTCCTTTCAAAGAAACTACTTTTTCAATATCCTCACCGCCATCATGGGAACGACGGAAGAATGTAGTTTCTCCTTCATCTAATGGATCCATTATAGAAGTTTGGTTTTCAGCAGCCTTCTCCAACTCATCTAATAAGATAATAGCTTCTGGGTTTCTATCTACTTCTTTTCCTAATTTAGAGCGGAATCTCTCCAACCCCAATTCTCCAGTGTAATTTTGCATTTTAAAAGCAATATAATTCTCTGGATCCCCTGTCATAGCTTCTGCAAAGGCCTTGACCATTGCAGTTTTACCAACACCCGTAGGCCCAGGTATTAAATTTGACATTCTAGGCCGCTTACTAGTTGAAGTTGGATAAACCATGTTCACAACTGCTTTTCGGAGTTTCAGAATTGCTAAATGCTGTCCTTTAATCCGCTTTTCAATAACTGTCATAATTTTCCGAACATCATCTTTTCTATTCGGAATAATATTTAAACTTTGGAAAGCCTTATCAACCAACTCTTTATTGATAGCGACACCATCTGTTTTACTAATGGATATAATCGTGTCCAGAATATCCAACGATTTAGCAGGTTCAGCTAGGTGCGTCCTATATCGGTGGCCTAAATCTATGATATAATTTAAAACATTGTCACCAACATTATACGAAAAATCATAACCCAACCTTTTAATAAGTTTATTCCGTAGAGCTTCTCTGGTTGCAAATTTAGAAATACTTGTAAGTCTAATAAGCCTGAAACGCCGAACAAATGCTTCATCAGGCGCAATATATTGGTTATACTCATTTTCAGTTGTTGCTCCAATTAACATGATTGGTGCTTTTGTGGTGATGGTTTTAAGGACATCAGCCCCTAGTTTTGTCTTTACCCCCTTATTATCAAACGAGGTGATAACTGTATGAACTTCATCAATAAACAAAACCACTCGTGCTTTTTCGTCTTCTTCTTTCAGTTTATCTTCATACTTCTTCAACGCAGGTATCAATCGAATTAACCGTTGCGCCATGTCTCCCTCGTTTTCCAAAAGATTCATGTGAAGCGATATAATTTGAACATGTAATTCATCAATTTGATCCTGCCTCAACTTCCAACCACTAACCAAGGCTGTTTTACCAAGACCAGCAGGCCCTAAGATAAGTGCAGTAGGATTTTCCCTGTTTGATACATAAGTCAATTCTTTAATTTCTTGTTCTCTCTCTATCACTTCCATATCAGGTGATATCTTCATGATTTCAATCGCGCCACCAAACTCATCTTTTGACAATACTTCAAAATATTCAGTGGCACTTAAACCATCATATTTTGTTTCATTGGCAATTCGTTTTTCCTCGTCTTTTTGTAATTTTTCCAGTTCGATGACATGGTAAGCATCAACTAGGGCCTTTTCAATTTGTCCCCTCAAGTCATATACTTCTGTATCTGTCTCTTTAGGAAGCCAACGATATCCATTTTGGGTTTCCTTTAAGACGATTCCAACCAAATCCGATTTAGACAGACTTTCGAGTTCTTCTGCCGTCACTTCAGCATTGGGGCAGCCTAACCTTTTCAAAATTTCTTCTTTGTTTGTAAGCTCCATATCTTTGATATTCTCCACTTCTTCCTATTTTTGAACAATCACATTATAATCTGTATTCATTGAACCAAAGCTTTCCTTGGTAAATTTTGAATCGTTTAGAAATTTCTTCTGCTCCTCATATCGTTCCAAGTTTTCTTTTTCGTCTTGATATGCTTTTTGAGCAGTTTCTAAATCCCTTGTAGCTTCTTGACTTGTAGGATTTGCTAACAATCGGTCAGTAAATTCTTCAACCCCTTTTTCAATCTCTCCCATTTTTTCTTTTGTGAGTTTGATTTGTGTATCTGTTTCCTTAATCAATCGCTTAACGCCTACTTCATGAATGATTTTGTTATAATCAATTTCTCCGTTTTCGTCTAAAAAGCTGCCGTCATATACAGTAGTATTTTTAGAATAAGGATTGATGCGGAAATTGATGAAGTCCTGAACAGGCCCTTGGGTATTTGAGAAGTTAAACAAGCCATTCTTATCTGCCTCTTTAAAAGGCTGGTTTGAAATCATGCCTTCAACTGATGTTTTTTCTTTGTCCAAAAACTGCTTTGATTGATACAAAGTATCTGAACCATCATCAAAAGTAAATCTGTTCAACAGATAAAATTGATAAGCCTCTTGCTTCAATTTACCTTTGATAATTAAGTAGGCATTCCCTTCATTTTCTAAGATACCATAGTTTACTTGCATGCCATCAGGAAGATCTGACTTTTTATTTACAGCAATATTGATACCATAGTTGGTGCCCTTTATAGAAAGTTTTTGGCGAGAGGTATTTGAATAACCAAGCTCAATAATGGTTACTTCCCTATTTTTATCTGTTGCTACTTGTTCCAATGTTACAGTAGCCCCTGATTTTGTATAGGTCAACGTCTGGCCAAATGGTGTAGAATTAGATACCACATACTCATGATACCTTTGCCAGCCGATTAGCAACCAAATTATCGCACCTATCGCTATAACCTGCATAGCTTTATAGTATCTTCCCCACCTCACTGTCCTTTTAGTCCGAATGTCATAATCTCCATATTTCCCACCTAATATGGTTTTCCCAACATTCTTTTCTTTAGGTTTTTCTTTTAATGTTTCATGTGAAACATTTTTTTTATTCTTTTTAGAAAAGCTGATTTTTTTCAAACCTGCAAAAACATTCTTTGATTTTTTCTTTGATTTCTTATCCCCAGACATCTAACCTTCCTCCACTCATTTGGTTATTATCTTGTGCTTTTTTTGGTGTCCTTTTAACTTTCACATCTGCTTGATAGATTTCTCCATTTTCTTCAACAATGAGCTTATCCCCGCTTTTCAGGACATATTCACCCAAACGAATTTCAGAAACACGAATATAGATTCTACCATAATGGTTTGTTGTTTTTTCAATATGGAGCAAATCCTCAAGTTTTACTTCCTGGCCGCCACGCATAAGGTCTATAGGAAGGATCGCCTCAGTTGCATCATCTAAAGTGATAAAAATCAATTCACCAGCATTGTCACTTCCAAGCGTCGTATTCTCTAATATAAACCGTAGCTCTTTTTTAGAAAGAGGATAGCTGCATAAAAGAGTAAATTCATCTTGAAACAATTCCTCTAAATCCAGATTCAAAAATTGATTTAACCCAGATAGTTTATATAAATCCAATTTATCTGTCATTCTAGTCCCCCATTCTTACTGTATAAAACTCTCTCTTCTTACCATCTCTGCTTATAACAGCAATGGTATCTGTATAAACCGTAATTTTAGTATGATTTTTAATGTGAACTTTTGAGGACTTATACTCAATTACAATATTAGCCTCTCCACTTGCCAAAACTTCATTAAGTTTAACATCTTTATCCTTAGATAAAAACACTTCTAGTAGCACACCCTCATTATTAGGTTTGTTCCCATCTTTAAAATTATCGTAATGGGTGTCATCTTTTTCAATTTCTACTAGCAATTTTAATCGTTTTTTAACACTAAGAACTGCAATTAACTTTAATTGCTTGTCTTTGAAAAAATCCTCTGTGTCAAATTTTTGATAAGAATCAATACCAGTATATCTCTTACTGTTCCCCATAGTTCGTACACGAATTTGTTTACTTTTCATGCTTTTCTCCCTTTCTTATATTCTTCGAGTTTTCTTTCAAATTCTTCTCTCTCAGCCAATTCTAATTGATAGTCATATTCCAGTATCTCCACCATGTTAATTGCTTTGTAATTATGACCTTTCAAGCGCTTGCTTCGTTTTCCTACTTTCATCAAAATAGTGCTTGAGAGATTTTTGTTTGCCAGGTTCTCCTCAAACCACTTACCTATTAGGTAGCTGTTGCCTTCAAAAATCAATCGAAACCTTTTTGTATATTCATTTGTTTCATCAATCTCATCAAGAGCCATACAGATCTTCTTCAAAGTTTCAGCAAGCATATTATCCAATACTCTTTTTCGATTAATACTTACCAAGTTAGTTGCCAAAGCAACTGAAAGTCCACAAGCTACCAACTCCGTATAAAAGGTAGTCCTTGGTTTGATATCAAGCCTCTTATCTATTTTATCAATTAATTCAAAGTAAAACTTTTTATAACCTCCTTTTTTTATTATTTTATTAATTCTACTCTTGGTTGTCTTCATAGCTCTTCCTTTCTTAATACATTTTTTATTATACACTATTTACAATCTATTCTCAACCCTTTAATTAAGCATATTTTATTATTATTTAAAATATTTAGAAAAAAACTTGACTGGCCAATTAATAAATGATACAATACATTTACAACGCAACACGATTACAATATATTACAATACAAATACAATCACAATGTAATTCGGTTGCAATACACACAAAATACAAAAGCAAGGAGAAAAGATATGAATATCTTTGAAATCGTCAACAAAATAGAGGAAATGAAAATCCTCACCTTCAGCACCATGAAAGGTGGTGTTGGTAAAACTACTAATGCCGTAAATCTTGCAAAGAGGCTTTCTGATTTTGCGAGAGTCCTCCTCATTGATGGAGATCCTTCAGGAAATGCCTCTGCTAACCTAATGCCTTACGATGAAGATGGTAACGGATTGTGGGAAAAAGAAAATGAACTAATGAATATTTTCCGCGGCGAGAGTGTCTCTCCGTTATCAGTAAACGAAAATTTGGACTTAATCGTTGGAACACATGAATTGCATGACGTTGAAGCAGAATTAGCTACTAAAAAACTTGATAAAGTTAAAATTTTACATAACTGGATCAAACGTAGCAAACTTCATAAATTCTACGATTTTATTATCATTGATACCCATAATGACAAGAGGCTTATCACACAAAACGCATATTACACCAGTGATTTGATTGTAAGTTCATGTGAACCTGATGAATATGCAGTCAGTGGGTTTACGGACGCTTATGAACTCTTAGTTGAAATGAAAAAAGGATATGTTAATTATGATGATGAGTTAGAGAAAGAAATTTCTGAACTTAAAGCCGACATTGTTCTTTTAGGTTGTAATGTTGGTTCAGATACACTATCTAAAGCTTTCATTCGTGATGTAAAAGATATGGAGGAATATGTTGGTTCTGTTCCTAGAGGAGTTGTTTTCCCAAAAGCGAATTTACAACACTCATCTGTTTACGATTTAGCTCAAAAAGGAGAGTATGCTAGAAAAAGATACATTCCATTTTTTGAGAAAGTTGATGCAGCATATGCTGCGGTATTGAGTCGTTTGATTTTATAAAAAATCCACACAATACCATTACAATACAAATACATCGCAACACAACACATACCGAGTACAATTACATTGCAATAGCAATTCATAACCAATCTATTACATAGCAAACGGAAAAGGAGAAAGACATGGCTAATCCATCATTTAAAAGTCTTTTAAAAGGAGCACCTAAGAAAACAGAGTCAACAGTAGCAACAAAACCAAGAAAGACATTTCAAGCAGTCGAATTGGAATCTAAACCTGAGAAAAAAAGCATTAAACGACAGCCTAAAGCAATTAGTGCTTCAAGTAAACTAACACCAAAAAAAGAAACGAAGATTTCAAAAAATTATACAATGACACAAAGTCATTTTAGCTCCCTAAACAAATTAGCAGACCAGGGTTTTTACAAAAACTATGCGACAGCTTTTCGAGCAATGATTGACTTTGCTGATACTGATTCATTGATTAAAAATCACCATAAAAACGAACACACAGCTAAAGGATCCAACGACATCACCGCTATGCTCTTAAAAATGAAAAACGAAAAGAAAGGAGATGAAGGGAAAATTTCCAGAACTTTTCGTATGAAACAGCACCAAATTGATAAGATAGAAAAACTAACCAAAGAGTTAGGTTTTCAGGCAGATTCTGAAGCTGTTCGTCTCATTCTTGATTCGACTCTAAGCGGCATTGATTTTGATAAACTATACAATTAAAGACTTGTATTTCAAGTCTTTTTATTATACACCAAAAAAAATACTCTAAAGTACCTTTTTTATGGTATAATAAAGATAATTAAACAAAGAAATATAGGAGCTTTTTATGGCAGAAAACAAATCCAAAAATAGAGAGAAATATCTTAAAGATAATGTAAATATTTATCCCTATGCTAATAGTTCTAAACGACTATATCAGATTATGAAATTTGGACTTATCTCTGAGGGTGTATTATTTATTGCTGAGATAGGACGCAGAGTATTTCAAGGTTTATTCCATGCACTTGCCCAAAATCCAGCTACTCCAACAACCTTCAAATCTTTAGATGGTTTATTGAATGGCTATAATAATTTTGTCGTTGGGGCTTATAATTTTTTTAGTTATCCACTCTTTGGGCCTATGAAATGGGTTGCTTATGGTTTGGTTGGTTGTGCTACCCTATATGCAGCAACTATTGCTTTACGGCATCATCATGGTGAATTGCGCCCTTTCCAAGATGATAGGCTGGCAAGAAAGATGAAGTCATATATACTGAAACACTATGAATTATCTTTCTTTGAGGAAACTAATAAAGAGCAAAAAGAAGCTAACAAAAAGTATGAGCAGCAAGTTCGTGACGCAATCAAGGCAATGAACGTCACTATCAATACTCGCCAAGAAATAAACGGATCAGACTTTCTTTCTATCGCAAAAGTTTCTTTAATTGCTCCAAACAATCGAACCGCTGCCAAAATGTTTCTTTCAAAAATCAAAGATTTACCAAATGATTTAACTGACGCATCTAACGGAGACTTTGTTTTTGGACAGGCTTTGAAATCAAGAGATGGACGAGAGTATTTCTTCTTGGCCGAAATAAACAAAACTGAATATTACACTCAGAAAATCCAAGAAACTTTACAAAAGGCTCAAGCTAAACAAGTTGAGGAGGAGAATACAGCAGAAGTAGATAACAATCTTTCTGACACAAAAATTATCTCTGTCAAAAAAGCAAACAACTTAGACAAATTTGTTGAAAGTTGGTCTGTTGACATCTTAGAAAATCGTTCTAAGAAAATTAAAAATCAGCTAGAAAAAGCAAAGATTGAAGCTAAGAAAGTTCAAAGCAGTATTGAAATGTTTATGCAGTCTAATGATGACTTGCGAGCACAACTAGATAATGTAAAAGTGAAAAGCGCAACTGTACAATTTACTTTCACTATGCCTGCTAACAAGCGCATTACTGATGGTTCTTTGAAGCAAGATATTGAAAATTTCATAGGTATTGAGGGCGTATTCATCTCTACAAAGGCTGGCCGTATTTTAATTGATGTACCTTTAGAAAACACCGTTTTATTAGATAGCCGGAAATTGCTTACGGATGGCATTGATAATCAAAAACTTCCACCATTAGCCTCTTTGTTTGGAGGTGATGAAAACGGTAATCCTGTAGTTATTGACATTTCAAAACTTCCTCACTTGTTAGTAGCTGGTTCAACTGGATCAGGAAAATCTGTAGGTCTGAACCAAATCATCCTTTCTATTATGAAACATAACACCCCAAATGATGTTCAATTTCTATTGATAGACCCAAAAAGAGTTGAGTTTAGTGTTTACACGGACAATCCATTCTTGTTGGCTGAGCCTATTGTTGATGTTGAACTTATTGATAAAGCGTTAGGTTATGTAGTAGAAGAAATGGAACGTCGTTATGAATTGCTTGCTCAATATAATGTTAGAAACATTTCAGGCTACAACAAAAAAAGAGCGGCAGAGGGAAATAAAAAACTCCCGTTCCTAGTCGTGATTGTTGATGAGATGGCCGATATGATTATGACAGTAGGTAAAAAGGCAGTAGGCAAAAAAGCAGTAGGTAAAAAAAATGAAGCTTATGTTGAGGACTATATTGTTCGTATAGGTCAAAAAGCAAGGGCAGCAGGCATTCATTTCATTGGAGCTACACAGCGGCCGTCAGTTGATGTTATTACAGGGCTCATAAAAGCTAATATCCCATCTAGGTTGGCCTATGCTGTCAGTAGCGCTGACAATAGTCGAATCATCTTAGATGACAATGGCGCTGAAGAACTCCTTGGTAAAGGTGACAGTCTTTTAAAAGTAGTTGATAGCAGAAGAATACAACGAATCCAGTCAATATACTTAAAAGACGCAGAAGTTCAACGTATTTTACAAGCTATCAAAGAACTATTTGGCGAAACACCTAAAGTAGATATTGAAAAGTGGGCAGAGGAAAAAGAAAATGAAGAAGAAGATCTGCAAAAAGATATCTTTCCTCTAGCTCCAGAATCATTTGAAAACAAACAGTCTAAATCTAATCTTGTTGAAGAACGAGAAGAAATACAACTTGCCTACGCTCGCGAGAAAGCTTTGGTTGAAAGAAATAAGCAAGATGGTCTAGCTCCTTTTACTCCTGAACAAAATCAATCATTCTTTGATGAGGTCTATGCTGAAATGAATAAACAAGCAAATATCGAGGAAGTTCGTTCTTCTGCCATCGAAGCCAATGACACTTCTGAAAGCGAACTCTTTGAAAAAACAGGTTTGTCAGAACTATTTGATTCTAATAATTCTAATTCGTTATTAGAGTCAAAAACAAAAACAAGAAAAAGAGAGGTACCAGAAGATATTAACCTTGAAGATGGCGAAATTGAAGCTATTGTTTTAGATTTTGACGGAGAAGACTTACAGGCATTGATGGCATCTTTTGATAGCTCTAATGCCCTAGAAAGTGATGATTCTGAACAACCCGTACCAGTTGCTACAACTGACACCTCCAAGACAAACATTACTTCTGAGCGCCTGAGACGACCACTTGATCGCTCTAGTAAAAATAGAATTGTGAGGAGACGGAGGTAGAATGACTTATACAGTTTTTCAAAAAATTGACAAGTGGTTCAATCCTTATAAATATTCTAACGAGGGCATGTTAGCATTAGAGATGCAGCAGAATCCTAGAAAACGAAATAAAGGACGAACTGCGCAAGAAATGGTTGATAACAAAGAGCTTTTAGGAGTGAATTTCCTCCCTCAAAAACAAAGTTTCAATATCACTGAAGCCATACAGAAACTACAAGAACTTCCGTTTGATAATGCTTTGTATTATCATGATTTAGATGTCCATATCCTAGCAACAAAATATGACACCAATTCTTCAAAAAGATACCAGGCACGCAGCCAAAAGCAACGACGAAAACTTAAAAAAAACCTGTTGATTTATCCAAGAGACGTTGATATTTTTGATATGACTCATATTCAAGCTGTTGGGTTTCATGGTATTGAGGATCGCGAGGAAATGTTAGTTGGGTGGAATAGCCGCCAAAATCAGCAAGATATGAGAATCTTTGAGGAGGGCATCAGCTTTATCAACTCAACCCAACCAATTATTTGGTACACTATTATCGAATTTCAGAATAAGACCGATTATTCAGCCATCTGGAATACAAAAATCACCAGTTTAGACGGCGAAATCTTAACCGAAAAATCTTTCCATGACACTTCTAATTTTGTCTGGAAGTAATAAAAAGAAACAGGGACATTTTAAAAATTCTCTGTTTCTTTTTATATCATAAAATATATTAAAATTATTGATATTTAAGCTATTTTATGATATATTTAGAGTGTATAAAAAATTATAATCACAAAGGAGAATTTTTATGTTTGATTTTTCAAAAGAAGAAAAACAATATAATGAGCTAATTTCTGAACAAGCCCTCAAAACTCTTGAAATTCTAGAGGTAGCGAAAACAGAAAATGGGACATTCAAGCACCGTGGAGTGAAGTTGACTCTGGTATATCGTCCGCTTGTCAATTTTGCTATCCGTCAATCACTATTTGTTCTGAATGTAGATGTTGCGGATTTGATTAAGGAACTGGGAAATACCAGAATTATTAAAGATACTTTCCAAGACCTGACTGCTGATGATGAAACAAATGTAGCAGTTGATAATGAAGCATTTGAACAAATCCTCTCAATGCTCAATAAGAAAGTCTCTGAACAGATCAACCAACTGGAAGAAGCACCATCAGAGAACTCTTCAGAAGAAGCCCAAAGCGAATAATGAAAGATAAGCTATTGGGCTTGTCTTTTTTAGAATTGAGGTACTATGACAGATAAAAAAAGCGAAGGGAGTTTAATTGGCTTGTTAGGTGTTGTGGCTTTGGTAGGGGGCTTCTATACAGCCCACGTCCAGTCAAACCCTGAGACAAGAAGCCCAAATCCTCTTGTTATTGTTAAGAGGCTATTCTCACCAGAGAATATTGATGACCTAAAGAACAAGACCGCTGAAGAACTTAAACGAACTCAAGAAGATTGGAATGAAATTTCTAACGAGTTGACAGATACACCCCCTGAAGCACAGACCGCTTCTCAAGTATCCGAATCAGGCTGGTCTTTCGAGAAATACCCTGACTATTATGCTGTTCTAGGAAAATCCAGCATTGATATAAACTCTTTTCCAAAAAAAGGAGAAATTTTTTACAACAGCCTGGACTCACTAGGCCGCACTCAAGAAGCAAAAGCTTCACTGACTTTTGACAATGTGAAAAGCAGTTATGGAAAAAGAGAAAACTTTTCTAAAGGTGTTATCCCTAGTGGCTGGGCAGAAAATCAAAAAGTTGCTATACCGTGGAAAGATAATAAAATTTATCATGGTTATTTCTGGAACAAATCTCATTTGATTGCTGATAGTTTAGGCGGAAAAGCTATTCGTGAAAATGTCATCACAGGAACACGAACTCAAAATGTTGGAGGAGTGGATCAAAAGGGTGGCATGAGATATGTTGAAAAAAAAGCCCAAAGTTATCTTGAGGCTCATCACGACATAATCCTTTACTATAGTGTCAAACCAATTTATAATGAAAATGAATTAATTCCTAGAAGTGTAGTAGTGGATATGCTTTCTAGCGATGGAATTATCAATGAACAAGTAGAAATCTTTAATACTGCCAACAGTTGGAGTATTGACTATTCTACTGGCCAATATTATCAAGAATAGAACGAATGGAGCTAAATTATGATTACAATTTATTCAACCAATAACTGCATGAAATGCAAAATGACAAAGGATTTGTTTTCTAAACTCGGTCAAGACTATAACGAGATTAATATTGAAGAGCAGCCAGAAGTCATTCCTTATATTAAAGAAGAACTAGGTTATAGTTCCCTGCCTATTGTTGTGTTGGATAATGGCACTCATTGGAACGACTTTCGAGTTGACAAAATACGACAAGCAGCCAAACAACTGAGTAGCCAAGGATAAGGAGAATGAATGAACCCTAAAATTACATTAGATAGCCAGCCGTATGACGGCCTTAATTACTATGTTCCAAGAGAAATTGTAGATGCTCCTCTTTACAAAAAATTAAGTAAAAAAGCTGTATTTGCTTATACTTTCATCAGAGGTATTTTCGTGGAGCACCTGCTGAAGATTAGTAATGGTGACACCAAAAATTTCTTAGATGAATACCTTTTTAATCTAAAAACTGGCGGAGAACATTTTATTATTCGTGAAGATGAAGAATTGTCTATCAGTCTCCATTTTTCTATTTCTGAAGTGATAGAAGTAAAAAACGAACTAAAAAAATATGGACTGATAAAAGAGGTATTGCGTGGAGCAGGATTGCCTAATTTGATTTACGTTTATGATATTGATGACCGACCAGAAGTTCTGCAAATGACTTTTGAAGAAGCAAAAGAAAAAGGCTTAGTTTGAGGAGTGTAGATGACTAAAATCCTAAGTATTGATCCATCAAGTAACAGATATAAAAGCAGCACAACAGGAATTGTGCTGCTTGATAATGCTAAATTGATTGATTATTGGGTTGTTAGCTATGGGGTAGAGAATTTCAAAAAATGGTTTTCAAAAGTTGGCCAATCTTTAGATTATGACCAAGTGATTGTTGAAGAATATGATGTACGGGAAGGTGAGCGCAGACGAGATAATACCACCAAAGAAACGATGGAATGTGTCTTGTCATGTTACCCGAATTGCATCACGCGCAATAATAGTGGTTATAAAACAGATATCCCAGATGAATTATTAAAACGGCTGAACCTTTGGGAATTTAAAGAAAAAAACAAGGATTCCCACCACCATGACGTGCGAGCAGCTGCAAGACTTGCTTTATTTCATGCTATGAGAGAAAATATTTATGATGTTGTTCAAGATATTGGAAAGCGTTCATTAGGAAGTGAAAAGGGGAATTTGAATGTTTAAAGGCAGGCTAAATAAAGCCCAAATTTTACAAATCTCTATCGTAACTGTAGGAGGATTGGTTCTTTTAACCTTTCTTTATCTAGGTTACAATCAGGGACAAAAAAATAATAAGCTGCAACAGGATATTAATCAGGTTCGTGTGCAGGATAAATTAGAATACAAGGAAAGAATGTCTCCTAAGCAAGTAGAAGAAAAGAAGCAAGCTCTGGAAGCCTACTTAAACAGTTACATAAAAGTGGAAAACTCGACAGATTATAAGGGCTATGGAAATGCAGAGAAAATCCTCAGCACAATTTTTTTCTCCTCTTCATCTAGCTTAACTTCTGCTGATAAACGAAATCCAGATAAAAAGAGAGAGTTCCTTTCTCGTTTTTCTTACGAAATTTCAGATATAAGTGGTGATTTTGAAAAGAAAGATAGTGATCAATCTGTGCTCTTTGTTAAAATGAACATTTCTTTCGACGGCAATCCTTTGTTTACTGGCCAGTATTACAGCTTTATTCTGGACAAGGAGAATCGACTGGTAGGAGGAACATTGTATGGAGAATAACAAGATGCGAACAGCAATAGCAGTTGCTATTTCTCTGGCTTTAATTTTCTTAGGGGTAGCTTTCCTCAATAGCAAATCTGTAGAATATAAAAAACTTTCTACTGAGTTAAAAGAAAAAGAGGACTTGGCCAAAAAGAGGCTGGGTGAAAATGCAATAACCCAGGCTCGCATTGAGAAAAATGCTGGTGAGTTGAATATCTATCAACTGGAGCAGGATAGCACCCAGCTATTTAATGCTTTATTTTATTATAACTCATGGAACGACTACTACAATAACTCAATCGGTTTACAAAAATTCCCTCTGTTGCATCAAAATCCTCTAATTGATACCACAGGGTCAAACAGCGGCAGTGGTGAGTCTCCTAAAAGCAGCTATGAAATCACCAACAAGTTTATTAGCAGTCAAGATGAGAGCGAAGTTTTTTTAATCAAACAGACCATTATAAACGGCACCAAAACTTTCATCAAGGAATACTACATCAAGACTACAGGCAGTGGAGAATCCTTTAATGTGGCAGAGTTTAAAGTTCTGAAAGAACTCACTAAGTTCTAATATTGTCTTTGTAAGTCAATAAAAATAAGCCCTCTAGGGGCTTTTCTTTTGCTCTCTAACAAGGCTTTTCCCATTTTTTGACGTAAATCTGACAGATTTTAAAAAATGCGATAGACTAAATTTAAGAGTGGTTGTTGACCTTGCGGAAATTTTGTAGTAAAATAATACAAAAATAGGTATGAAGCGGCAAACTTCATACCCACCGAGTAGACAATCCACCTGTGCTACTCAGTCCTAACAATTATACCATAAATAGGCGAATTGTCAAGACTGGGTGCCTCAGTAGGCGTTTACATTTTTGTACCCTTTTTCTTGACATTCTTTACAACCTAAAAAGAAGTTGAGGAAATGGGAAGCCGTTTCCTCTTTTTGATTGAAAAAATCAAAGAGTGAGCCTTGGAAATAATTAGTTAGGAAGTTCACTATGAAAAACGTATCTATTCCACAAGTAAATAATGATATCACTGTAAATGATTTCTTAGATATCCGCTTTTTGCAGATGCCTCTAGTTTTCTATTCGTATGCTGAAATGCTAAAAGAGGAAGGGAAGCAATATCGAGTAGTTACAACCAGCCCTTATGTAAATATGTCTGATAGAAGCAAAAGTCTTTATGCTCTCTTCTATGATCGCGCGAAATTAAGTAACTATCGTTACAATGCAGGTGATAGCACTTATGTCGATGAAAATCTATCCCTCTATATCCTTTTCACTATTGAAAATATTAAGAAAGCTTTAAACTGCTCCAAAAATCCAGCTATTGCTGCCAAAAAAGAGTTGGCTGCTTTTGGTTTGATTCGTGAGGTTAGCCAAGGGGCAAATAAGCCAAACCTGATTTATGTTCAAAAAGTAAATTTAGCCCTGCAGGAACGCAGGTACTATAGAATTGTCTATTCTTGGAAAACTTACAAATCAGGACGTAAAGTCAAAGTGAAAGACTATATACTCACAAAAATTAAAGATTGCACTGGGCGTGTCATTTACGATGCAGAAGGAACTGAAGAATTACAATTACTTCCTCTCTCTCAAGAAGAAATAAAAAATGATCTGGAGCAGATTTCAAAAGATGAGCAGAAAGAACAGGTAGAAAATAAAGCAGAATCTGAGATTAGCTTCTCCTCAGCTACTCCTTATAGTGGTATCAAAAATGCTAACCAGCAGGAGAAAATCGGACAAGGAAAGAAAAAATCAGCTTCTCCTAAACGTGCCTCTAATCAGGATTTTTCTCGCAGTCTAAAAAATGAACTGCACGCAGTTCAAAATTTGAACCAGAGTAATACTAATTCATCTAAACTTAATTATCAAGATTATGATACTAATCGATACGCTGATGATTTACCTATTGACCATTTATCAATGTCTGATGTCCTAAAAGCTGGACAGTTTGATTTCCTTTCCCAAAAGTCAGTTAAGCAACTGGCCCTCTTTGGTGAGCAAGGAAAAAACCTCATCAATAAAATTTATCAAGCTAAACGCGCTGCTGAAAAAGAGTACGGATTTTTGTTAAGCGATTTTGCTGGCGCACAAACAATCCTTGGGGAATACTGGAGTTATGAAATTGATCAAGAAATTACAAAATTCAGTTACCAATATCGGGTTAAGAAACTAGAGGGCAAGCCGATTCAAAACTTAGAGGGCTATTTCTATTCCATGATGTTCCAATTCTGGAAGCTGACTATTCTTTGCACTGTTCAATTTCCAGAAGCAGTAGCAAGCAATTATCGTGCAGAACATGAGGAAGGCAATCTTGGCCTGATTCAAAAATATTATCCAGAAAGAAACACCAAAGCTGATGTAGAAGAACTTTTTGACTCTGTTTTGTATTACAAACTCTACCATGACAACGTAAGCTAACTATAATAAAAAGGCTGAATAGGTTTCTGTTTAGTATGGTTTTTCACGCGCTATTAAAGGTTTTTTAGACAATAAAAAGACTTTTTAATAAAAAAAGGTTAAAATAGAGCTACAAAGAATATTTTAAAGGAGCGTGAAGTATGGATTTAAAACAGAAAACCGTGTTTAATTATCTAGTAAATCTCTTTACTGACCGTGAATACAATCAGCAGTTTTTAAAAAACATGAGTGTATTATGGCCTGATTTTAAGCTTGTAGTTGAAAGGGCTCTTAGAGAATTGCACTATCTCAAAAGAGAATCATTGACTGATAAAGATTATCAGATGCTGCTGCCCTATATCAATTTGAAGTCTAGGGTAGCCATTCAAGTCTGGATTGAGAAAATAGAGGATTACTGCAAAGATAGAGAAGATAAACCTGCTACCAGTGAAAATTTATTATCTGTCATTGAGCGAAATAAACTCTATGATGTTGTGCGAGGAAATTTGAATTGCCTGGTCGTAGAAATTCTGTTGGATCAGAGTGAGTTTAATAAACTTTTATGGGAAAGCCGAGGAGAAGTGACTACAGAAATGCTAGAAGGGATTGATTTTTGATGGATAAAAGAAAGATGAATGAACTAATTGTGAAGTTGGGCAAAAAATTGGCCAAAGCTTTTGAAATTGATGAATACTTAGCCTACTTTTTAGAGAAAAAGCCTGAAATTGTTCAACATAAAGTCCAAGAGATGATGAAGGACGAAAATTTCCCTCAAGAAGCTCAATGGGATAAAGTACGTTGGGAAATAAGAGGGAAAAATAAAACCGAGTTCAGTGAGTGGGTTAGGCTAGGTTTTCAAAAGGGATATTTGAGCCAAGAAGACATCAAAGATAAACTCAATGATTTTATCAGGTCTGACCGTGACTACAAGATGTACACTGCGGAGTGGGAAAAGTTGATGAACATTGAGATTATTCTAAAAGAAACCGCTGAAGAGTATTTAGAACGACAAGGAAAAGCGGATGCCCTCTCTAAGCATCTATCAAGTAATTTTGATCCAGATTATATTGGTGAAAAGCTAAAAGAATATGAAAATCTATCCCTCAGTTACAACCCTGTCATGGATTTGTTTAATGAGCAGAGAGCTAGTTCAGAGCTGGGAGATAAAGCAACTGTTCTCAATACCCGATTCAAAGTCTTGGTTTCTCCACCAGATTTTGAAGAGGTTGCAAGCAGTTTGACAATGATGATTAAAGACCAAGGAGAATCCTTGGATAATCTATTAGAGTTTTCTGGCCAGACTTTAAATGCCATTTATTTCTCCCCTTACACATTGCACTTTTTGCCATTAAATGTTGAAATTCAAGATACTGTTGAAGAATGGGAAGAAAGAAACCAAGTATTGGCTAGTCCTCCACGCGCGAAAGAACTATTGACACAAAAAATTTCAGATTCCTTTGACGGAGCTTGGCTCGGTGAAGAAATGTCTGATCCAGAAATGCTTCAACACCCTCAAAATGTTCTCTATCAACGAATTTCAGATACGCTGAGTGAAGCAGGCTTCCCTAGAGCAGCACGTCCTGAAAATGTTGATTTCAAAGCAGTTGCTGAGAGTTTGCTAGACTTTGGTGAAATGGCTGCCCGAATCATTGATTTAGCCCATGAAAATTATGAGGGCATCAACAACATGCTTCATTCCCCAGCAGACCGCTTCAATATGATTTGGAAGACACCTGAATTTATCCGTGGGCTAGACTATAAAGTAACCCTCATGCAAACAGTAGATGAGTGGCTGGAAGAACACCCAGAAGTGGAAAGTGAAATGGAGTATTAAAGAGCTTAAATCCCTTGTGTTTCCTTGACAGTCAGGCTTTTGTACGTTAGAATTAAACTAGATATATTTGAAAAAATTAAAGAAAGGGATAGGTATGGCCACTCGAAACGACATCATAAAATCAATGGCAAAAAAGACTAAGTTCACTCAGAGAGAAAGCGCCGAAGCATTAGAAGCTGCCATCGATTCAATTTCTGAATTTTTAGCTTTAGGTGATAATGTTCAACTGACAGGATTTGGAATTTTTGAAGTAAAAGAGCGAGCAGCAAGAAATGGTCGCAACCCTCACACTGGTGAAAAAATGGTAGTGCCAGGATATAAGCTTCCAGTTTTTAGAGCAGGGAAAAAGCTCAAAGACCTTATCAGATAGAATGTGAGCCTATTGAAGTTCAATAGGCTCTTATTTTTTGACAGAAACCAAACAGGATTTTAAAAAACAAGGTAAAATAGTAGTATCAATAAAATTTGGAGGAACAAGCGATGTCTTATAACTTAGAGGGAACAGTCCCTGAAGAAAAAATTGAAGAATTAGAACAAGCTGTCAAAGAATTTTTTCCGAAAAATATGAAGGTCGATGTTAGAATCAATCCAGATGGCCGAGTTCGGATTTTTGAGGTTGAAACTATGTTGGAAGTAAACGACAGCCGAGACTATGGTTTAGCTTTTCAAATGCTGTTAGATATGAATTATACTTCTCAAGATATTGAAGCTGAGTTAAAGAAAAATAGATGGCAGGACGGAGATCCAGAAACTCTATTCCCATACATTCAAGAAATCAATTTGGATCTCAAGCAATTTGAAGTGGAGCAGCCATTTGTTGATAAATTAAAACAGAACTTAATGGCCGAGGCTTCTCTTGAATACTACCTAACAGATGTGGCTGAAGCGATTGAAAAATATGAGGAGCAAATTATCAATAAATGCCTTCCAGAACCTATCACAATGCAAGAATTTAAAAATGATGGTAGATTGTCGTTTATTCTATCTAGTGCTAAATTCAATCATGTCTTGGTAAACAGCTATGATTTAAACAATCCTAAGAACGTGGAATCAATGTTCAAAAATATTGGAGAATATGGGGTACTGTATCGCATCGTGCGCAAACACCCAGCACTTGCTGCCAAATTTATGAATGAGCTACGTCGCAGAGATATAGAGCTGTTAGAAGAATTGGTAAAAATCTTTAACAATGTTTTCTCAGAAGTTGTGGCAGGTGAAATTGAATTTCTGGAAGAGTTTCTCAATGAAACGATTACCAGTTTCCACTACACCAAAATCGGTAAATATTACGTCATGAATACTGAAGTTTGATAACAGGACTAAGGAGTGAAAATCACTCCTTTTTTTGTTGACTATTGATAGTAGAAATTGTATAATTCTTTTATAGAGTGTAACATATAATAAAAAAAGGAGATGCCTATGAAAGAATTTTATCGACAGCAAGCAAGGAAAAAAATAGCCCTTGTTCTCATTTTATTAGTGGCATTTGGCTTGTTAGGAGCTTGGCTATATCCTAAATATAATTTTACTCAGCAGACAGGGTTGCCAATCAGCAAAATGTTTACTAGCTACGAAAAGCAACCGATTATTTCAGGCGGAGAGCAGAACACTCCCAATAAAGCAACTGAAGCTATTTTAGAGGGCAATCCAAAAGAGCAATCCGTTATTTATGTGTTTTACAAAGTTGGGTGCTCCACCTGCCAAGCAGAATTTTCTCAAGTGAAAGCTGCTATTAACAACTATCAGGGAGCTTATCCAGTCTATTGGGTAAATGTTCAAAGTAACCTTGGCCAAAAGCTAGTGGAAAAATACAATGTGGAGCACGCTTCTTCTGTGGTAGTTGTTAATCAATCAGGCGAAGGTAAGCTCACCTCACTAAATGAGGGTATGAGCAGAGAAGCTATTTTAGCAACACTGAATGAATCAATGGAGTAACAAGACAATGGTTGTAAAAGGAGATGCTCTGGTAGGAACAGATAAAATGATGGCTTTGGCCGTTTATAAAGAAATCATAAGAACAAACCTAGACAAGCACAACGGTTTATTTCGAGATATGATTCGCTCTATCGAGGGCTTACCAGGCAGTGAAGTATATTATGTGACTTCTAGGGTGAAGCGTTCGTTTAGGGCCAATGATCTACCCTCAAGGACTGTCATTGAAAAAATAAAGCCTCTTTTCTCCCAAAAGGAATATCTCTTGATCCAGAGGGTTTTAGAGAGAACAGAAGATGAGGATCCATTTGATTTGCAGTCGGTAGAGCTGGCCAAGCAAATGACAGTTGAAGAAAGACTACTGCAAAGAGAACTGCGTAAAAACGCCAATTTAGCTAAATTATTTGAAGAAGAAAGGGGGAATGACAATGAAGAAGCATAAATTATCAGCAGAGGTACGATTCAAACGATATGTGCTTAAACGTTTTTCACCTCCTGACTTATTTGTGACGGCTGCTTTAGACATCATAGTAACAGTATTAGGCTTGTTACTAGGGGCAAACCCTATCATGTTGGTTATAGCTTCGTTCTTAGCGGCTTTGATTTTACGCTATCCAGTTGTTCATTTACTGGCGAATGCAGGAGTTCCAATACTAATGCGGAAAGATTGGAAGTAGAGGGAGGAAAGAGTGGCTAGTTCCAAAGAAAATTTAATTAGATTCAAGAAAAATAATCCTAAGCGCTGGAGAGAAATTGAAGCTCGGTATAAAAGAAAAAATGTAGGAAAAGTTCGATACTTGAAGTATCGTTCAGGAGCAAGAACCTACATTCGGAAAGCCTCTTTAGAGGAATTAGAAACATTTTTAAAGATTTTAAAAGAAAGGCTTGCTGCACTGGGAAATAGAAAAAAGGAGGAGTTAGATGGAGAGCACGATTAAGGCTATTCGATGGTTTTTCTATATTTTGATTTTAAAAAACATAGCCAAGTTCTTTAGTAAAATCATCAGCAAAGGTGTAGGCTATATTATGCGCATTGTCGGCATAATTGCGCTTTTCATCTTCCTGTTTTTGCTGGGTTATCATTACCATGATTTTGTCATGGACTCTATTCATAAAGCACAAGCTGCTTATCAAGAACTTGTTCATGGATCAGGAGGAGAGTAATGGCAGCAACAGAAAAAGAAGGTTTTATCATTCTTGATGAGTTTATCTTTGTTGATGAATTAAATCTTGATGATAAGGAAAAACTCAGGATAGGTTTATCTTTGATGAAAAAATGGAGAGAGAAGCATTCTCCCCGAATTGAAGATATCTATTATCGCAGCCTAGAAAATGGATGCCTAATAGACGTAGATATGATAAAGTGGCTATTGGTATATAGTGGATTATCAGTAGAAGCGATCGCCAGTAAAGTTTCAAAGATTGGCAAGTCCACTCTTTATAAATTAAAAAGAGGGATTGTAGAGCCATTTACCACTGTTGGGCAAGCTGCATTAGATGTCTATTCTTTAAGAGTAGATAGAGCAATAGAATTGACCAGTCTAGCTTTTGAAGTTGAAAAGGTGGGAGCCAAGGAGTTTCTGGAAAATGAAGTTGAAAAAGAAAAACTATACGATCCAGAAGACCAAGTAAGAAGATATACAAACGCTTTTTTCCGTCATCATATTACTGAAGAAGATATTCCTACATTTGTCAGTGAAATTGAATCAGAAATTGAAAAGAGGAAGAAATAGATCAGGGTTGGAAAGGAACGAAAATGTCAAAGAATAAGAAACGAGCAAAAGAGCGCCTGCACTCCGTTCGGCAGGCACAAAAAAAAAATACAACTGCTGCATTACAAGAAGAAAAATTGCAATTCAAAGGGCATAAAGCTCTGGCAGTAGCAATAGGAATTTTTCTCAGTTACACTATTTCTACAATAGGTTTGAAGTTTGTTATGGACTTACGAACTGTTTGGGGAACCTGGGGGATTTTATCTTTCATCATCTTAGCAGGTGGAATAGCAGCCTATATTTTTGCTTTATTCCATCTTAGTCGATTCTTTATTAAGAAATTAGAGCCTATCAGCTACAATTTCTTTAAAAAGCGCCGGCTAAGAAAAATGAAAAAGCAAGAAGCGAAGCAGAAGAAGAAAAGACAAAAAATGCTTAAAAAATTAGGACTTGCTAAGTCTTCAAAATAATTTAGATCAGAATTTATTTCTGGTCTTTTCTTTTTAGTATTATGATTCTTATAAATTATCCTCAGAAAAAAAGATTGTTGTATATGTTGATTACGTTACAGGGTTATTATGTTGTAAAAAATGCAATCCCTTGTCTCCCAAGGGATTGCGAGATTTTAGGTTAAAAGATTGTCAGCTAAAGGTTAAAAGATTGTCAGCTAAAGGTTAAAAGATTGTCAGCTAAAGGTTAAAAGATTGTCAGCTAATCCGTTTAAGGGTTAAAAGGTTAAAAGATAGATTTAACCCTTTACTAATATAGAATGATACGGTATAATAGAGCTATCAAAGAATATAAATCATAGGAGCTAAAATATGAAAGAACAATCATCAACTACGCCCGTCTTACTTAACAGTGAGAAAGTGATTGAGTTAAACAATAAACTTTCCCTAGTGGAAATGAATAAAAGATTAACTATCCAGCAACTTAAATTATTTTGTTTTTGTCTATTGAAAGTAGATGAGGAAACAGCAATTTCAACTTTCACTAAGTCAGAGATTGAAGAAGCTTTAGATATAGCCCAATATAGACAAAAGAGATTTTTGCAAGATATTGATGTGTTACAGGAATTGAAATATAAGAGTTTTGACAAAAACTTTAATTTTGATTGGAATGGTAATGGTTCAACAGGGATATATTTGACTGATGTTGAATTTGAAAATAAAAAAATTATTTGTTATTTCAATAAGAAATATATAAACAGTATTATGGGGTTAGTAGAAAAATATATGACTTTAGATTTGAATATGCTCGTACATTTCAAGTCATCATATAGCTGGTATCTGTATTCTTACTTGAAATCTAAATATCAAAAAAATGTTCATTTAAAAACCAATCGAATTTCTGTAGAGGAACTGAAAAAAGTCCTTAAATGTGATGATGTTGCCAGCTATCAATCTTTTAAATACTTCAGATTTCATGTCTTAGAGTTAGTAAAAAAAGAAATCAATGATTATACGGAGTTAAACATTGAGTATCTCCCGATAAAAAAAGGACGGAACATTTCAGAAATTGAATTTAGATGGACAATTCAACCCACTACCTATAGTGCAACTATAGCACAAAAAGAATATATAAACGTTCTAAAAAAAGAGTTGTTTTCAAGAAATGAATTTTTTGAAAAAGAAAAGGATTTTGCTGAATATCTCACTAAGATTGAACTAAATGGTTTGACAAAAGATAATGCAAAAGCTATCATTCAAAAAGCAAAAGATATTATCACTAAATTATCTGGATCAAAACCAAAAGCATTGGATTTAGATAACGAGCAGACCGTTGAAAAAATTAGGATAGGTGTTCAGGATAAGCTGAGAGAAACATTTTCGGCTACAGCAGCAGAGTTTTTTGGGGGTAACTTCTTTGACAAAGGACTCGAAAAGGCAAAAGAGAATATGGAGCATAAAGATAGCATTCAAAGTGTGGTTATCTACATAACAAAGGCGATCAAAACAATGATTTATGAAGAACAAAAAGAATAGGGCATCTGCTCTATTCTTTTTTGACAAAAACAAGGCAGCAATTCGGTTTCTAGGATAAAATAATTATAGAGGGAATGACCAGGACAAGATAGACTTAGCAAAGCCTATCAGCCTCTATAGTGGATAAGAGGGTTCAGGAAAAACCTTTGGGAGCTTTTACCTTAGCGGTTTAAAATATATCAAACAGTCTCAAATTTGGGACTGTTTTTATTAAAAACTTTTAACAAAACCATTGACTTTTTATAGAGTGTATCATATAATAAAGTTATCAAAGAGAGAAAAGGTGGTAGTAATCATGACCTATTTAGACAAAATGGATATTGCCTTGGTTGAGGTGGTAAAAGAATATTTGAAGTCTTTAGGAGTAGATATCTTCGAGCTTGAAGAAATTGATATTACTACTAATTATACAGCTGGAACGGTAATTGAATGTGCCTGGGTGCAAATTCAAGAGATTGAGTTTTTTGTTTCAGAAGCCACTGTATATAACGAAGAAAAAAGCTTCTCGTTAGGCTCATTTGGAACAGGTGAATGGGTTTATGAGGAGTTAGCTGCAATCAATATTGGACGGCAGCAATATATTGTATTCAAAGAAAAAAAGGAGAAGTAAAATGAAAGTGATGACAACTATAATGGTGGTTTATGGCTTTATGGTAGATGTCCCTGCCTTGCCTATCAGTATCTTGTTAGGAATAATGTTTATCTTATTTGTGACAAGAAAGGAGAAAAAATAGTGTTTGATAAAGACTTCTATCCAACACCAGAGCCACTGATTCAGAAAATGTTGAATAAAATCAATCGGCGGATTCTTGGAGGAGTGAATGGAACTTCAAAATTGAGGATTTTAGAGCCATCGGCTGGGAAAGGTGATATTGTAGATTATCTAAAACAGAATCAAATGCTTTTAGAAAGAAAAGCATTGGTTGTGGAGGCTGTAGAAAAAAATCTGGAACTCCGTAGTATTCTCATGAATAAGGAGTGTGAACTAGTTGGCGAGGATTTCTTAACCTTTCAAACGTTCACAGAATACGATATGATTTTGGCCAACCCTCCATTTTCTGAGGGGGCAAAGCATCTACTCAAGATGATTGAGTTAGCCAAGCAGCAATCTTATAAGGAATGTCAGATTGTTTGCTTGCTTAATGCTGAAACTATCAGGAATCCATTCAGTAACGAGCGGAAGCATTTGGGGATCCTTTTGGAAAAGTACCAGGCAGAGATTGAGTTTCTTGAAGGTGCCTTTGAGGGTGCCGAGCGTTCAACTGAGACTGAAGTTGCGCTTGTTTATCTAAAGATTGGCAAAGAAACAAATAAAGTTAGTTACTTTGAGAGTCTTTTTGATAATCTGGAACAAGTAGCCCCACAAGACTATGCTCTTGCTCTTTCTTTGAATGAATTGGGGCATCGAATGGAAGAAATTTCTCTTCTGGTTAATCTTTATCAAGAACATGTTAAGCGGCTGAAGTCTATCTGGGGAGAGTTGGAAGGATTAAACGTCTATGAAAATTTCTTGAATGACAGATTCAGACAAAGAAGCAGATATCGATTGTTGGATAGGAATGCAGATTTTTATGAACATTTGGAAAGCATTCGTCTTGAGTATTGGCGAGAGATTCTAAAAACAGAGCGCTTTTCAGCCTTTTTGACCAGTGAAACCAGAGGAGAATTTCAGCAAAATATTGAGAGGTTGAAAAATACTGAAATCACATTGGAAAATATTTATACAATGTTGATCAGTCTGGCCCAGAATCAAGAAAAATACCTGACAAGTGCGTTGGAGAGTTTTTTTGATGAAGTGACAAGTCACTCAATGAATAAGTTCTCTAAAAATATTCATTATTATAATGGGTGGAGGACAAATAGTGCCTATAAACTAAACCCTAAAATTGTTCTTCCAATACGCAGAGGGTTTGTTGTGAACTCAGTATGGGAAAGAAAAGGATATGATTCTGTTGACTATAAAATCAAGGACAAATTGGAAGATATTTTAAAAGTCTTTGATTTGGTATCAGCAGCTAGCCGTGGTGAATGGGTTCAGTTAGGAGATTATGAATTTGAAAACAACCTAATCAGATTCAAGTATTTCAAAAAAGAAACCATTCACATTTGGTTTAAGGATCTACAGGCTCTGGCAAAACTGAATTACATTGTTGGTCAATCTAAAAATTGGCTGCCAACTGAAGAAGAAGTAAAAACAAGTAAAGAAGCTCAAGAATTTTTAAATAAAGAGCTTCCAGAACTTAATTCCTGTACGATTGAGTTCAAAGCTTCTTAAACCTTATAAGAAGTTCTAAAAAGATACAAAAACCTACTAGATCAATATCTAGTAGGTTTTTGTATACTCAATTTTTAAAGCAAATCTTCTAAAAGCCGTATTAGTTCTGTGGCCACATTCGCATTTTTCCAGAGATTTTTAAAGACAATTAAATCTATGATTCTATCGTTAGTATCTCCATTGAATTTTCCATAATCAAAAGAAACCTCTCCATCAGCAGTTATATTAAGTTTTCCAAGATGGTCATTAAGATAGTGTTTAAACTCTTTTTGATTATCATCATCAGTTGCCTGAAGAATCTTAGAAAAGATTTCTTTAGTATAAAAAACGAAAGATGCTCTATGTTCATTAGAGGATTTAGTGAAAGATACTCTCAGTATGACTTTATTATCTAGTTCAATATCTGTGTTGATAGTGGATATATAATTTGTGAATAAGAACACATTTCCTAAATGTTGACTAAGCAGTTGAACTGCATTGTAATAATTTTCGCCCCCATAATCGTCAACTAATGTAGATAAGGATTTTTCTACAGTTTTATTATTAATTTTTTTATTCTGGATCTTTTGGATAGCATCTTTTAATTCATTAGACATAGTTCTTCTCGCTTTCTATAATTGTATTCCTTTTAATTATAGGAATTAAGAGGGTTTCAGTCAAGAAAAAATACCAAGAGAATAGCTCTTTTTTAATGTTTTTGCGAATAATAAAAATAGGAGGAAGAAAGAATGAAAATTAAAAAGATCCAAATCAAACGAATCCAAGAAACAGAATACGGTTTAGAGCACTGGTTGGCCATAGATGTGAGTAGTCGTAAAAGGACTTACAAGGTGCATCAACTTGTCTTGACGTCTGGGTTCGTTTTACCCTTAACAACGTTAGAAAGAATTATTCTACAAGAACGCAGAAAAGAAATTAAAATGCACATCAAGGTAATTCGAGCATTAGAAAAATGTGAAGGTAGTCGCTTAGCAAAAGCTAATGGCAATGATTTGATTGCAGGGATTCAAGAATAAAAATATATGATTTTGAAACATATTTCAAGACTGGCCATTTTTCTTGGCCAGTCTTTTTAATACCCTTGTCGAAAAAGCTCTTTTTTGCGTATGTTTCTGCTCTTGGAGGCATTAAAAGTTTTTAATGTTTTTTCTAAAAACTATTGATAAATTATATCTTAAAGTATATAATAAATACAGTAAGATAACAAAAGGAGAAATAGTATGGCAACAGAAAAAATTATAGTGGCTGTCGGTATGGAGTTTACATTGGTAGATAAAACCAAAGTAAAACATATCTCTTTAAAAGGCAATAGGGAGCGAATCGAGTTTCAGGGTATGAATTATCCAATTTTCAAAGGTTCGACATTTGCAGATAGCAAAAAAGTAGATGAATTGCTAGATAGTGGGGAAGTTGAAATTTTTAAGTTAAAAGACTACCCCACTTGGCCAAGCACTGTTGAAATTGGAGAATAAATATGACGGAAAACACAAAAAACGGAATGACTATTGATATTAGTCATTCCAGCCTTAAAGGGCAAGCAAAATGGTTTCCAGTAGTTACTGGTGATAATCAAAATAAAAAGGGGAACAACTAATGGCAGGAATAATGATTGGCAATTTACGAGTGAGAGATATAGAGGAACAACTGGGTATTGAGTTTACCTTGGAAGACAAGCAGTTGTTAGAGGAGACTTGGCAGCAAAAAGTTATGGATGGCATGAATAGTGTTAAAATGCCAAGTCGTTCATGGCACTTTTTTGACATTCCTAGAAATTTGGTTTTTGGTAGCTTTACTTTCTTTCAAGAATTTAAAGGAATGTTGAGGAATTATAAATTAAAAGGTAGTATCATTAACTAAAACAACTAATTAGAAAGGACGGCCATATTAAAGGCGAAGAATAATAAAGGAGTGAATAAATATGACAGTATTACTATTTGAGTATGGCCATACAAATATTGGTTCATGGGATGGAAAGTGGTCAGGTTCAGGGAAAGTTTATGCTAAAGAGGTCAATCTTACTAAGGGTTTGAAAGAACATTTAGAAAAACTAGGGATTGATTGTGGCAAGAGTAAAAATCATACTTTCCATTATGACTTTAAAGATGGCTGGGCTTGTAGCGTGACTATGACTGTAGGAACAAAAACTGAGTTCAAGGAAATTATGAAACATTCTCAAGGTTTTTTGGGTTATGACTGGATGATTGACAGTATTTTAAAATATGGTCGTATTTTAGAACCATCCTTAGTGAACCAGTCAGATCCAGCAGGCATTGTCGGCAATATTCATATCAAGTCTGGATTTGGCACGCAAAATAAGGAAGCGGAGGTAGACTTGCAGGCTGTAAAATGGTTCTTAACAACTTTCCGAACCAATTTTGTAGCTAAGATGACAGGATTAGCACAACCTAACCTCTCATTTTATACAAAAGGAGAGAGAGAGATAGAGGCTGCAAACTACAAAACCATTGTCAAACTGACTAAATATTCTCGTATCGCTAAAGAGGGTAAAGAGAAAATTGAATGGTTATTGTCTGACAGTGGCTTGACTTTCCACAAAATCAGTCAGGAAGCAGATGTGGCTAGAGATACGCTTTACAAAATAAAAGATGATTTCAAGCGCATCAGCTACGCCACATTTGACAAACTAGTAACCTATGTAGAAACCCAGCAGGAGGACAAACATGACAGAACAATGAAAGAATGACTATTTGGATCAAGCCTTTGAAGCCGAACTGAAGAAAGGTGCCATTACCAAGCAAGCCACAACTGTTTTCAAAAATCTGGTACGAGAAGCCTTTGCTTCAAATCAGGATATTCAAATTTCCTTGGCTGCCCTAGTCTCATCGCTGCACCCCGACACATTACATTCAGAAACAGACATGGATTTGCGGGAGCTTATCCCCCCTAATGAGTTAGCTGAAGGAGAGAACTACAAACCAGTTTTAGAGAACTACCGCCAGAAGTATCACCCCAACCTCTGGCGCCAATCCCGCCCCCGATAGTCCAGCCCCATGCTAAGAATTCCGCTCAAGATGAGCGGTTTTTTTATATCT
>ERZ773062.87-NODE-87-length-70168-cov-12.712635_pt1 | contig 70168 bp, 60 predicted proteins | sample MGYA00580626_ERZ773062 | MGnify/ENA primary metagenome ERZ773062 (study PRJEB29015, sample SAMEA2738003) | human oral metagenome | biome: human oral; feature: human-associated habitat; material: dental | place: China | collected 2058 ... | reverse complement strand
GCTTCAGCGGCAGATTCGCAATTATGGCGAGAATGCGGCGATTCAAAGTGCGGTCAATTCTTTGAATATTTCGCTGCGGCAGTTGAAGGGCGCGGATGAGCTGGATGTGGTGCGCGGCATTGAGGGCGATGCGGCGGCACGTTATTTCGGCGTATTCGGACAGCTTTTGAGCGAGAAAAGCGGCTTTACTTTTGACGGGCGCAACCGCCGCCCACCCAGAGACGGGGTGAATGCGCTGTTGTCGTTTGTGTACAGTATCTTGGGCAAGGACATCAGCGGCGCGCTGCAAGGCGTGGGGCTGGACCCGCAGGTGGGCTTTTTGCACGCCGACCGTCCGGGGCGCGACAGTTTGGCGCAAGATATTTTGGAAGAATTCCGCGCATGGTGGGCGGACAGACTGGTGTTGTCGCTGATTAATCGAGGACAAATCAAACCGCAGGATTTTGTTACCGAAGCAAGCGGTGCGGTAAGCTGGAAAGCCGAGGCGCGTAAGCTTTTGTTCCAGGCTTTGCAGGCGAAAAAGCAGGAGAAAATCGTTCATCCGTTTTTGGGCGAGGAAGTGGAAATCGGCTTGCTGCCGTATATTCAGGCAATGCTGCTGGCGCGCCATTTGCGTGGGGATTTGGCGGAATACCCGCCGTTTTTGATGAGATAGGTTTGCAGGTCGTCTGAAAACGGATTGGATGTTTTCAGACGACTTTTAAAGCAGCCTGCACATGGGAATACAAAATGCTGATGCTGATTACTTACGATATTTCGCTGGAAGACACGGAAGGGCAGGCAAGGCTGCGGCGCGTGGCAAAATTATGTCTGGACTACGGCGTGCGCGTGCAGTATTCGGTGTTCGAATGCGACATTGCGCCCGACCAGTGGGTTGTTTTAAAAGACAAACTTTTGAAAACCTACAACCCCGAAACCGACAGCCTGCGCTTTTACCATCTGGGCAGCAAATGGCGGCGCAAAGTAGAACACCACGGCGCGAAACCGGCGGTGGATGTGTTTAAGGATACGTTGATTGTGTGAATCGCTAACCTGCGGTTCCCATGAAAATGCGGTAGGATTAGCGAATTAGGATTATTCTTTAACAATCAGGATATTGCGAATGCGGGTGTAACAGAAAAGGCTGTGTTATACTCGCGTTCGCGCTTTTCTTGGGAGCTTAGCGAAATCGGGGCTGCGAAACCTGACGGAGCAAGGCTTTTGAGAGAGGCTCCAGCCGCCTTCGGGCGGCTGTGTGTTGAAACCGTCCACGAAGATGGGACGGTCTTTAAAGTCCTCCAGCCGCCTTCGGGCGGCTGTGTGTTGAAACTATATTAGGTCTTGGTCTAACATTAGAACCTGAACCCCAGCCGCCTTCGGGCGGCTGTGTGTTGAAACAGATCAGGACGCGGAATAATGGTTGTCGTAATCGCCAGCCGCCTTCGGGCGGCTGTGTGTTGAAACTTGATGATTTTTTGCTGCTCCGCAGGCGTTTGAGACCAGCCGCCTTCGGGCGGCTGTGTGTTGAAACTCTGTAACCGTTTCTGTTTCCCTTGCCCTTTTGCCAGCCGCCTTCGGGCGGCTGTGTGTTGAAACAATGTTGCGTCTATGGTTTTCTGCGATATGTCCACCAGCCGCCTTCGGGCGGCTGTGTGTTGAAACTTCGTATGTAGTTTTTGCTTTTTTCTTTGGGTCCCAGCCGCCTTCGGGCGGCTGTGTGTTGAAACTTTTATTGGTCTTTGTGATTTTATAAGAAGCTCTACCAGCCGCCTTCGGGCGGCTGTGTGTTGAAACAACGACAGACGATACAGACGAGTTTTCAGAAGCAGCCAGCCGCCTTCGGGCGGCTGTGTGTTGAAACTTTACCGACTTTTTGAAGGAAAATTAATTTTCCTCCAGCCGCCTTCGGGCGGCTGTGTGTTGAAACCTATGCTTTAAGGCGTGTTTTGATTTGTTTGTCACCAGCCGCCTTCGGGCGGCTGTGTGTTGAAACTTTGGCAGTCGGTATCTCGGGGTTATCTGGGGCCCAGCCGCCTTCGGGCGGCTGTGTGTTGAAACACGGCCATTACGGTATCGATATGATACTAATCACCAGCCGCCTTCGGGCGGCTGTGTGTTGAAACAATTGTCGGTGTCCGTATCTGCTCAATCTGCCTTCCAGCCGCCTTCGGGCGGCTGTGTGTTGAAACATGGCGTATCAGAATTGGACAAGCTACAGTGAGCCAGCCGCCTTCGGGCGGCTGTGTGTTGAAACTATGGAGCAATCCTTTTGACTACGAGCTTGTCACCCCAGCCGCCTTCGGGCGGCTGTGTGTTGAAACAAGAGCGGCAAACCTGATAACTGGTTTGCTGGAGCCAGCCGCCTTCGGGCGGCTGTGTGTTGAAACGCTGCTCCTGTAAGCGCAGAAGTAGGACTGCCGCCCAGCCGCCTTCGGGCGGCTGTGTGTTGAAACATAGCAACGATAAAGGGCTTTAAGAAACTGTCCCCAGCCGCCTTCGGGCGGCTGTGTGTTGAAACGGTATCGTGAACGGTCGTAATCTTTACCTGTTTTCCAGCCGCCTTCGGGCGGCTGTGTGTTGAAACCATCTTATCGTCAACACCCGCGAAGACATCCGCCCCAGCCGCCTTCGGGCGGCTGTGTGTTGAAACTATCTTTTTCCCAAGCTGTGGCTTTGGTCGTGCCCAGCCGCCTTCGGGCGGCTGTGTGTTGAAACGTCTTCAGGCAGACGGCTATCAATGTGTTTGGCCCAGCCGCCTTCGGGCGGCTGTGTGTTGAAACAGACGGCTGGCGTCCTGAATGCTGCGCTCAATCCCAGCCGCCTTCGGGCGGCTGTGTGTTGAAACGTCTATCAGTCGGTCAAGGAGTTGTAAATGAACTGCCAGCCGCCTTCGGGCGGCTGTGTGTTGAAACCAACAAATCTGGAAATGTTTCTTGCGTTTCCAGCCAGCCGCCTTCGGGCGGCTGTGTGTTGAAACAGGCTACGGGTGCGGTCTGAATAATAGCAAAAGCCAGCCGCCTTCGGGCGGCTGTGTGTTGAAACAAGACGGAGAAGCTGGCAAAATGGTCGCGTCTGACCAGCCGCCTTCGGGCGGCTGTGTGTTGAAACCCGCAAATCGGGTTCGGCATTGACATAAACGGCCCAGCCGCCTTCGGGCGGCTGTGTGTTGAAACAAAAAGCAGGATTTTGCGCTCTGCGGGCTGTCCGCCCAGCCGCCTTCGGGCGGCTGTGTGTTGAAACCCATGATTAAGGCGCAGGAGGCGGTACGCGACGCCAGCCGCCTTCGGGCGGCTGTGTGTTGAAACCCGCTCGCCCTATGCCTCGTCGGTTATGGCGTTTGCCAGCCGCCTTCGGGCGGCTGTGTGTTGAAACAGCTCATCTTTAAGCTGATGGCGGTAAGGATGTCCAGCCGCCTTCGGGCGGCTGTGTGTTGAAACATCGACATAAGCGCATAGGATGCCAAGCTGCCGCCCCAGCCGCCTTCGGGCGGCTGTGTGTTGAAACATTGCGGATGTAGCCGCCTGCGGCATCAGCGCCGCCAGCCGCCTTCGGGCGGCTGTGTGTTGAAACTCAACATCCGTTCCCATGTGATAGGACGTCTTATCCAGCCGCCTTCGGGCGGCTGTGTGTTGAAACTGCCGATCCGATGATGCGTAAAATTGAAGCCCTGCCCAGCCGCCTTCGGGCGGCTGTGTGTTGAAACCGCTGAATGCAAGCCTGACGGGGCTTGGCGGTCGTCCCAGCCGCCTTCGGGCGGCTGTGTGTTGAAACCTTTTAAAAAAAGTGAAGATTCCCCGTTTTCGAGCCAGCCGCCTTCGGGCGGCTGTGTGTTGAAACTGGACTAAAAATACATTTCATATTGCCATTTACATCACCAGCCGCCTTCGGGCGGCTGTGTGTTGAAACCTTTTAAAAAAAGTGAAGATTCCCCGTTTTCGAGGCCAGCCGCCTTCGGGCGGCTGTGTGTTGAAACAGACGTTCCAAATTTCAACGGCTCAGTAGCAGACCAGCCGCCTTCGGGCGGCTGTGTGTTGAAACGCGGTGCCGGTGTCAGAGTTCGCAGGCTCACTTTCCAGCCGCCTTCGGGCGGCTGTGTGTTGAAACGTTAATATAAAAGGTCGTCTGAAATTCAGACGACCAGCCGCCTTCGGGCGGCTGTGTGTTGAAACAGACTGGAGATCAAAATAAAGAGTATGGAGCAAACCAGCCGCCTTCGGGCGGCTGTGTGTTGAAACATATTCGTCATGAATAAACTGCATATAATGACGCCCAGCCGCCTTCGGGCGGCTGTGTGTTGAAACACGAGTTTTTTAATTCGGATATCTGATCGCAAATCCAGCCGCCTTCGGGCGGCTGTGTGTTGAAACTTCTTCCCATGCTTGCATCGGGTCTTTAGCCGCCCAGCCGCCTTCGGGCGGCTGTGTGTTGAAACTATTGAATGTTTTACACCGCTTTAAAACACGACACCAGCCGCCTTCGGGCGGCTGTGTGTTGAAACATGTATGCAAATATGCACAAGACAAGTATGCTTGCCAGCCGCCTTCGGGCGGCTGTGTGTTGAAACAATTTGCTGAACCTGCCTATTTTGCACAAAATCCCCAGCCGCCTTCGGGCGGCTGTGTGTTGAAACCCTGATACCGAATACGAGCACCAGTAAGACTATCCAGCCGCCTTCGGGCGGCTGTGTGTTGAAACCAAGCCGGGCGGACAACCCAATCCAAATCCTGACCCAGCCGCCTTCGGGCGGCTGTGTGTTGAAACAAGCCGAGGCAATCTCTACCTTGGCGGCGCATTGCCCAGCCGCCTTCGGGCGGCTGTGTGTTGAAACAGACCGTAAAAAACCCCAAACGGCAACGCGAAAGTCCAGCCGCCTTCGGGCGGCTGTGTGTTGAAACAGACGACCTTTGACTTCGTAAAACTCTTTTTCGACCAGCCGCCTTCGGGCGGCTGTGTGTTGAAATTACGGTGAAAGTGTGGTCGATGGCTTCTTGGAAGTCCAGCCGCCTTCGGGCGGCTGTGTGTTGAAACAATTTTCCTAGTTTTTTAATATTAAGGGTAGCTGCCAGCCGCCTTCGGGCGGCTGTGTGTTGAAACATGTTGAGCGGTAAACTGATTAATATTTTTGAAACGCCAGCCGCCTTCGGGCGGCTGTGTGTTGAAACGCACAAAACATCCCGAAAAGTACGAGCAGTACAACCAGCCGCCTTCGGGCGGCTGTGTGTTGAAACTACAGTCCTAAGAAACCTGCTCTCCAAAGCCAACCAGCCGCCTTCGGGCGGCTGTGTGTTGAAACATTATTATGTCCGCCTTTATCGTTTTCGGCTCTTTCCAGCCGCCTTCGGGCGGCTGTGTGTTGAAACATCCCCACGTTGGCAGAAAAACCCGAATCCAAACCCAGCCGCCTTCGGGCGGCTGTGTGTTGAAACCGTTTCAAAAAGTAATGACTTGTTAAAAAAAGAACCAGCCGCCTTCGGGCGGCTGTGTGTTGAAACCTGCTCAAGACGTACATGTATTCGGTATCGGATACCCAGCCGCCTTCGGGCGGCTGTGTGTTGAAACCGTTCAAAAGCGCTGACAAATGAGATGATTTAAACCAGCCGCCTTCGGGCGGCTGTGTGTTGAAACGCAATTTCGGACCAGTTTTTCATCACATCTAACCAGCCGCCTTCGGGCGACTGTGTGTTGAAACAAAATGCCTTCAGTAGCCACCGATAGCCCTTCATCCAGCCGCCTTCGGGCGGCTGTGTGTTGAAACAGGCTAATTACTAAATCTAATTGGTACTTTAAAAACCAGCCGCCTTCGGGCGGCTGTGTGTTGAAACGATTGCCTTATCAGCCCCGCCCATGACGTTGGTCCCAGCCGCCTTCGGGCGGCTGTGTGTTGAAACTGTCCTTTATTCGGTGTCGGTATGATTTCGCTGCGCCAGCCGCCTTCGGGCGGCTGTGTGTTGAAACCGTGTGATTTTCAAGTCATGCCAAATGGGCGTGTCCAGCCGCCTTCGGGCGGCTGTGTGTTGAAACTTCGGTGCGCTCGCCACATGCTTTGAAAAACTTGCCAGCCGCCTTCGGGCGGCTGTGTGTTGAAACTTCGGGATTCGCGGATTTTTTGATTTCCGCCAACCCAGCCGCCTTCGGGCGGCTGTGTGTTGAAACCTGACCAGCCTAAAAACGGGCATCAACTCCATTTCCAGCCGCCTTCGGGCGGCTGTGTGTTGAAACACGGGCTGAAGGCTTGGTGGAAAGACGACGAGACCCAGCCGCCTTCGGGCGGCTGTGTGTTGAAACGGCGAGACTGGCTGCTCCAACGCGGCCTGCATGACCAGCCGCCTTCGGGCGGCTGTGTGTTGAAACCCTTTAGCCATCTCGCCGCCCTGAATCTGCTTAGCCAGCCGCCTTCGGGCGGCTGTGTGTTGAAACCAGTTTTTAACTTTGGTCGATTTGCTGCCTAAACCCCAGCCGCCTTCGGGCGGCTGTGTGTTGAAACTCTGCTTGGGCTTGGGCAGTTGCTGCCTGTTGGCCAGCCGCCTTCGGGCGGCTGTGTGTTGAAACGCACAAAACATCCCGAAAAGTACGAGCAGTACAACCAGCCGCCTTCGGGCGGCTGTGTGTTGAAACCAAACCGAAGGCGTTTGCCCGCAACCGAAAAGCGCCAGCCGCCTTCGGGCGGCTGTGTGTTGAAACACCATACTCGCTAAAAGTATTGTCAGGCGTGAAGCCAGCCGCCTTCGGGCGGCTGTGTGTTGAAACCAGCTACGGGCGGTAGCCGTCGGGATTTCGCACATCCAGCCGCCTTCGGGCGGCTGTGTGTTGAAACAACAGGCCTCCGCTCCGCCTCAACTGTCCCTGTACCAGCCGCCTTCGGGCGGCTGTGTGTTGAAACCGATTGTCGGTTTTGCAGACGTTCGAAAATAATCCAGCCGCCTTCGGGCGGCTGTGTGTTGAAACACCGAAAGACGTGAACGTACCGAGCTTGGTATAACCAGCCGCCTTCGGGCGGCTGTGTGTTGAAACGTTCATGCCCGGCGCGGCGTGAACGTTGATTGTCCAGCCGCCTTCGGGCGGCTGTGTGTTGAAACGCGCCGGCCTGCGCGCCGCTTTGGGATTGTAATCCAGCCGCCTTCGGGCGGCTGTGTGTTGAAACCAATGCAGTCAGACGGCGTTTGATGTCGCTGTCCCAGCCGCCTTCGGGCGGCTGTGTGTTGAAACTTTGTTAACTTGGTTGACAAGGTCATCACATTCGCCCAGCCGCCTTCGGGCGGCTGTGTGTTGAAACAGCCTACAAAACAGCTTTTCAGCAGTGCAGCCTCTACCCAGCCGCCTTCGGGCGGCTGTGTGTTGAAACCTACGAAGGCTTGTCAATAGCGGTAAATGAGGTCCCAGCCGCCTTCGGGCGGCTGTGTGTTGAAACAGGAAGATTAACCCCTGTTCTTTGAGTTATTAACCAGCCGCCTTCGGGCGGCTGTGTGTTGAAACAGTCAATAAACCCACAATAAAGAAAGGTCGTCTCCAGCCGCCTTCGGGCGGCTGTGTGTTGAAACTATCAAGAGCCGCTGGACAATGTTGTCAGCGGACGCCAGCCGCCTTCGGGCGGCTGTGTGTTGAAACATAGAGGACAATCGGTACGTCTATCAGACTTTGGCCAGCCGCCTTCGGGCGGCTGTGTGTTGAAACAAAAAAAAATTCGTCGCTCGTCTTGGTCTTGACCCAGCCGCCTTCGGGCGGCTGTGTGTTGAAACATGTACGGCAGGGACTTGGTTGTATTCAACAGCCCAGCCGCCTTCGGGCGGCTGTGTGTTGAAACAGGAAAGCCGCCAATATGGTTTTGAACCTGCTGAACCAGCCGCCTTCGGGCGGCTGTGTGTTGAAACTTCGAAATCGCTACCTGTCTTTATCAGGTGGTAGCCAGCCGCCTTCGGGCGGCTGTGTGTTGAAACGTGCCTTGGTCGGTGTAACAGGTGCAACGGTTCTCCAGCCGCCTTCGGGCGGCTGTGTGTTGAAACTTCGCCCGAGAATTTGCCCCAAAATCCAGTAAACCCAGCCGCCTTCGGGCGGCTGTGTGTTGAAACGCTGCGTGTGGGTGCGAGCGTTGAATTTGGTTTCCCAGCCGCCTTCGGGCGGCTGTGTGTTGAAACATATCATTTATGGTATGACCTTCAGGAATTTTTCCAGCCGCCTTCGGGCGGCTGTGTGTTGAAACTCTGCTTGGGCTTGGGAAGTTGCTGCCTGTTGGGCCAGCCGCCTTCGGGCGGCTGTGTGTTGAAACTCTCGTGGATAATATGAATTTGTAGATTAGGTTGCCAGCCGCCTTCGGGCGGCTGTGTGTTGAAACCATGTTTTCACGGAGGACTTGCCAAAGCTGACGCAGCCAGCCGCCTTCGGGCGGCTGTGTGTTGAAACACGTCGTTGGAATCAGGCAATCGCAGGAAGTTGACCAGCCGCCTTCGGGCGGCTGTGTGTTGAAACCTTTATCAGCATCCAGCCTGTTGCAAACGTGTTCCAGCCGCCTTCGGGCGGCTGTGTGTTGAAACCTACACCATCAAGGGCGCACCGCTGGGTCAGATTCCCAGCCGCCTTCGGGCGGCTGTGTGTTGAAACCCCGTTGACAGCATTGGCGACACCGACCGATACCCAGCCGCCTTCGGGCGGCTGTGTGTTGAAACAGACCGATCGCTACAAACATCGGCAACATGGTCGACCAGCCGCCTTCGGGCGGCTGTGTGTTGAAACTTGAATTGGATTTGTGGGAGGTTTCGGTCGTCACCCAGCCGCCTTCGGGCGGCTGTGTGTTGAAACTTGAATTGGATTTGTGGGAGGTTTCGGTCGTCACCCAGCCGCCTTCGGGCGGCTGTGTGTTGAAACCAGGCATCCAACACCGCCGGCACGTTAAAAAGGACCAGCCGCCTTCGGGCGGCTGTGTGTTGAAACACACGGATGATGGATACCGCAAAAATCGCCAAAGCCAGCCGCCTTCGGGCGGCTGTGTGTTGAAACCGACCCATTTTTCTGCGTCGATTTCGGGCTTGAAGCCAGCCGCCTTCGGGCGGCTGTGTGTTGAAACTCTATAAGAATGCCATCTGAAACGAGAGTTGAGCCCAGCCGCCTTCGGGCGGCTGTGTGTTGAAACGCGGGCTCACCTCGTCACGGAAATCGAAGCGTGTACCAGCCGCCTTCGGGCGGCTGTGTGTTGAAACGCCGCCGGGGTCTTTGGGATGGTTGACGTAACCGCCCAGCCGCCTTCGGGCGGCTGTGTGTTGAAACCCCGCTCGCCGTTTTGCCGGCACCACTCCTTGTCCAGCCGCCTTCGGGCGGCTGTGTGTTGAAACTTTGCTTCGATAGCGAGGGTAATCAGATTGATTTCCAGCCGCCTTCGGGCGGCTGTGTGTTGAAACGCCGTCTGTGTTTACGATGTCGCATCCATATTTCCCAGCCGCCTTCGGGCGGCTGTGTGTTGAAACCTGATAGCTCGATAGCCGTGACGACTATGGCGATCCCAGCCGCCTTCGGGCGGCTGTGTGTTGAAACAGACGACCTTGCCCAAAATTACACCTTAGCCGCCCAGCCGCCTTCGGGCGGCTGTGTGTTGAAACTATCGGTTATACAAAGTTCGGACGGTATTCTTTCCAGCCGCCTTCGGGCGGCTGTGTGTTGAAACAGCTTCTTCTCGGGCTTGGTGTAACGCTCGTTTCCCAGCCGCCTTCGGGCGGCTGTGTGTTGAAACTGCCTGCTTACATTATGCTCTCAACCAATCCAGCCAGCCGCCTTCGGGCGGCTGTGTGTTGAAACATGAAAAAGCAACCGGACGCGTCGAAATTTCGCGCCAGCCGCCTTCGGGCGGCTGTGTGTTGAAACTCAAATCCGCCCGCGCCGCCCGTGAAGCGTCGCTGCCAGCCGCCTTCGGGCGGCTGTGTGTTGAAACCGGCCCATAAATCAGATCGGGGAGCATGGCATATCCAGCCGCCTTCGGGCGGCTGTGTGTTGAAACATTTTAATCAACGCTTCGTCTGCCTGTTCCTTCATGGCCAGCCGCCTTCGGGCGGCTGTGTGTTGAAACCGGCCCATAAATCAGATCGGGGAGCATGGCATATCCAGCCGCCTTCGGGCGGCTGTGTGTTGAAACATTTTAATCAACGCTTCGTCTGCCTGTTCCTTCATGGCCAGCCGCCTTCGGGCGGCTGTGTGTTGAAACAGTCCGTTTTTAAACTCACGCGCCGCCGACGAATCCAGCCGCCTTCGGGCGGCTGTGTGTTGAAACACAGAAATCCCGCCGTTCCTGATTTTGGTTTTGGCCAGCCGCCTTCGGGCGGCTGTGTGTTGAAACAGTCAGTCTTTGTTTCACGCTGACCATCCCTAGCCCAGCCGCCTTCGGGCGGCTGTGTGTTGAAACGGTAGTGATTGTCGATGAAGCGCAAAACATCTTTCCCAGCCGCCTTCGGGCGGCTGTGTGTTGAAACAAACCTGCGGCATCATCTATCGGCAACATGGTCGCCAGCCGCCTTCGGGCGGCTGTGTGTTGAAACTTTTTCTTCACGCACGGCTTTACCGGCTTGATACCCAGCCGCCTTCGGGCGGCTGTGTGTTGAAACGAGGTAGGCGGTAGAAACTACGCCTTGTCAACACCAGCCGCCTTCGGGCGGCTGTGTGTTGAAACTACCATCAATCACATATTTGAAAATATAACCTGACCAGCCGCCTTCGGGCGGCTGTGTGTTGAAACAAGGTCGTCATGTTTTGTCATTTTATACAGTCATCCAGCCGCCTTCGGGCGGCTGTGTGTTGAAACTTGTGCTTGTTGGTTGAGGCGAGACAATGCGATCCAGCCGCCTTCGGGCGGCTGTGTGTTGAAACATCGCTCTCGGCAAGCCAATAGCCGTCCTCGCCCCCAGCCGCCTTCGGGCGGCTGTGTGTTGAAACCTTCTTATTCTTATTGGGATTTTCCGCCCATGCCCCAGCCGCCTTCGGGCGGCTGTGTGTTGAAACCGTATTAACAGTTTGGGTACAAGCAGCCGTGCTGAAGCCAGCCGCCTTTAGGCGGCTGTGTGTTGAAACACGGGATAACAGGCGTCATGGGCGGATTCATGACCCCAGCCGCCTTTAGGCGGCTGTGTGTTGAAACACGGGATAACAGGCGTCATGGGCGGATTCATGACCCCAGCCGCCTTTAGGCGGCTGTGTGTTGAAACGGTTTTTCAACTTCGCCCGCAGCGGCATTGCCTGCCAGCCGCCTTTAGGCGGCTGTGTGTTGAAACTTTTAATTTGAGTAATTTCATTTTCTGCCTGCCTCCAGCCGCCTTTAGGCGGCTGTGTGTTGAAACTTTGTCAGCAAAAACCTCCGGGAAGATTTTCTCGGCCCAGCCGCCTTTAGGCGGCTGTGTGTTGAAACCAAAACGCAAAAGCCCGCCTGAATCTTGTTCAGACCCAGCCGCCTTTAGGCGGCTGTGTGTTGAAACGGTTTTTCAACTTCGCCCGCAGCGGCATTGCCTGCCAGCCGCCTTTAGGCGGCTGTGTGTTGAAACCGCTTTCACCAGCGTCTTGGTCAGGCTCTCTTCCCCAGCCGCCTTTAGGCGGCTGTGTGTTGAAACAGATAACCATCAGCTTCACAACATCAGACGGCAACCAGCCGCCTTTAGGCGGCTGTGTGTTGAAACGAGGCGGTTTATCCTTGGATTTCCACCCGTTTCCCAGCCGCCTTTAGGCGGCTGTGTGTTGAAACTATCGGCTTGGGGCTGGACATTGCCACGCTCGGCGCAGCCGCCTTTAGGCGGCTGTGTGTTGAAACTTTTTTTCGTTGTATGCGGGGTTTTGGCGATAGACCAGCCGCCTTCAGGCGACTGCGTGTTGAAACCCGTAGCCGAGGGAGCAGATGTAGAGGTGCAGGCCCAGCCATCTTCAGTTAACCATATGTCGAAACCAGACGGTGCTTTCCTGATTTAAACCGCCTGTAACCATCTGCTTTTTGATGGTTATGTCTGAAAAATCATCTGTGGAATAGGAAATCGTTAATCCATCAAATCTCTGTCTTTCAGACGATTGAAATCGGATTTGTTCTATTCTGATTAAATCGGATTTTTCCAGCTTCGGGCTGCCGGATAAATTTGATGCAATGCAGGGTTTGATTGGCAAGGGGCTGGATAAAAATGGCAGCTTTGTTATAATAAAACTACTGGCAGTTACATACTTTTCTTGGCATTGCGCCGTTTATTCATATTAACGAAAGAGGAAAACAAAATGTTTCCAGAATATCGCGATTTAATTTCCAAATTAAAACAAGAAGACGCCCACTTTGCCCGTCTGTTTGACGAGCATAATGAGTTGGACGATAAGATTACAGGTTTGGTTAATAATCCTGTTACCAGCGGTTCTGAAGAAATTGAGGAGCTGAAAAAAGCCAAATTGAAACTGAAAGACGAGTTGTACGCTCTGTTGCAAAAGGCTTCAGGCAAGTAATCAGGATTTGAATAAGGTCGTCTGAAAACCGGATTGGGGTTTTCAGACGACCTTTTGTTTGTTTAAACGGTTTGAACCAACGCTTCAGGCGGCTTGTTCGTGCATCGTGTGAAGGTGGCTTTGCGCGGGATTTTCTTGAAACCATTTCAATTCTTCGCGCAGGGAAACGACTTCGCCGATGACGATCAGCGCGGGGCGCGGAGCATTTTCCGCCAGCTCGGACAGGTTTTTCAGACGACCGGTAACGACGCTTTGGTGCGGAAGCGTGCCGTTGGAGACGATGGCGACGGGCGTGTCGCCGCTGCGTCCGTGTGCCATCAGTTTTTCGGCGGTTTCGGCGGCTTTGAGCGTGCCCATATAGACGACTAGGGTTTGGTTGCTCAGGGCGAGCGTGCGCCAGTCGGGTTGGTGGCCGTCGTGTTTGCTATGTCCGGTCACGAAGAGTGCGCTTTGGGCGCAGTCGCGGTGTGTCAGGGGGATGCCTGCGTAGGCGGTTGCGCCCAGCGCGGCAGTGATGCCGGGGATGATGCGGTACGGGATGTGTGCCTCTCGCAAAACTTGGGCTTCTTCGCCGCCGCGCCCGAAAACGAAGGGGTCGCCGCCTTTGAGTCGGACGACGCGCAAACCTTGGCGGGCGTATTCGACCAAGAGGCGGTTGGTTTCTTCTTGTTGGACGTGGTGCGAGCCTGCGCGTTTGCCGACGCTGATTTTGTCCGCGTCTTTGCGCACCATGCTTAAGACGTCGTCTGAAACCAAAGCGTCGTGGAACACGACATCTGCCGCCTGTATCGCCTGCAAAGCATGCAAAGTGAGCAGCCCCGCGTCGCCGGGGCCTGCGCCGACAAGGACGACTTCGCCTTTTGCCGCGCCGAAGCCGTCAAGCTGCGCGGCAAGCTCTGCTTCGGCGGCGTCGAGGTTACCTTGTGCGGAGAGCGCGTTAAAGCGGCTGTCGAACAGGTTTTCCCAAAAGCGGCGGCGGTTTGTCGTGCCTTTGATGTTGGCTTTGACCGCGTTGCGCCATTTGCCTGCGAGCGCCGCCATTTGACCGGTGTGCAGCGGGATGAGTGTTTCAATGATTTGCCGCCACTTGCGCGCCAAAACAGGGGCGGTCGCGCCGCTGGAGACGGCGATTTTGAGCGGGCTGCGGTCGATGACGGCGGGGACGGTGAAGGAACACAAATCCGCGGTATCGACGGTGTTGCAGAGTTTCGCCCGCCGCTCCGCCGCTTGGAAGATGCGGCGGTTGAAGGCGTAATCGTCGGTGGCGGCGACGGCGAAAAACACATCGTCCAAATCGTGCTCGTGAAATTCGCTGCCCAGCCATTCGATTTTGCCTTCGTCCGCCCATTTTTGGAAAACGGGATTGAGTTCGCGGGCGACAACCCTGACCGCAGCCCCTGCCTGCAACAGGCTTTCGGCTTTGCGTTCCGCCACTTTGCCCGCACCCGCCAGCAGGACGGGGCGGCCGTTCAAATCGGCAATCAGGGGATAATGGTTCATGGCGTGTTCTCTTATTAAGCTATCGTGCCGCCCATCTTAAAATCCCGCAGGCTTCGGCGGAAAGAATGGTTTTTGCTTATCTTATCGAGTTTGGTTATATGTGCCGTTTCCGTTGCAGCGCGGCAAAAAGGTCGTCTGAAAACGGCAATCCCTTTTCAGACGATCCCGCCAATATAACGAAATCATCTTTGCTTCAAACAAACCATTCTTTCCGTTTTTCAGACGACCTCTTTAGAGTACCGCCTATCCGAGTTTTGCTAAAGAGAACAATATGTCTATTCAAAACCACTACTTAGACTGGCTCGAAGCCGAATCCATCTACATCATCCGCGAAGTCGTCGCCGAAGCGAAAAATCCCGCGCTGCTGTTTTCCGGCGGCAAGGATTCCGTCGTTTTGCTGGCGCTGGCGGTCAAAGCGTTCAAGCTCGAAGGCCGCCCGCTCAAGCTGCCGTTCAAGCTGCTGCACGTCGATACGGGACACAACTACCCCGAAGTGATTCAGTTCCGCGATGAAACCGTGGCGCGCACGGGCGTGCAACTGGTGGTCGGCAGCGTTGAAGATTCCATCAAAAAAGGCACGGTCGTCCTGCGCCGCGAAACCGATTCGCGCAACGCCGCGCAGGCGGTTACGCTGGTGGAAACCATTGAAGAACAAGGCTTTGACGCGCTGATGGGCGGCGCGCGGCGCGATGAGGAAAAAGCGCGGGCGAAGGAGCGGATTTTCTCGTTCCGCGACGAATTCGGACAATGGGACCCGAAAAGCCAGCGTCCCGAACTCTGGTCGCTCTACAATACGCGGCTCTTTAGCGGCGAAAACATGCGCGTGTTCCCCATTTCAAACTGGACGGAACTCGACATCTGGCAATACATCGCCCGCGAAAACCTCGCGCTGCCGCCGATTTATTACAGCCACAAACGCGAAGTCGTCGAACGCGGCGGACTGCTCGTCCCCGTTACCCCGCTGACGCCGAAACGCGAGGGCGAAGTTTCCCAAATCCGTGACGTGCGTTTCCGTACCGTCGGCGACATTTCCTGCACCTGCCCCGTCGCCAGCACCGCCGCCACGCCCGAAGACATCATCGCCGAAACCGCGGCAGCCACCATTTCCGAACGCAGCGCCACGCGTATGGACGACCGCGTGTCCGAAGCGGCGATGGAAGAGCGCAAAAAGGCGGGGTATTTTTGAGCGGAGCTGCTGGCGAAATCGGTTTGAGTTGAAACCCAAGCCGATGACTTTGTTCCGGAAACATTGTGATGAAGAGCGAAAAAAGTCGTCTGAAAAACCAAATTTAGGTTTTCAGACGACCTTTTCGTTTACGGCTTTACTGTTTATTCGATGACAACACGCGCATTAAGCGGCTGGACGGGGCGGTTGTTGTGCGAGCCGACGGCGCGGGTGAATTTTTCTGCCTGCGCCTGATCGATGTGGTCGTAGGTTTTCAACAGCAGCCACGATACGCCTTCGCTGCACGGCGGTGTGGTCAGCGAACCGGCAAATCGGTAGTAATTCAGCCGTTTCGGCAACAGGGTGCCGGCGTCGAAGGCTTTGTCGAGGTTTACCTTTCCTTCCTTCATCGGCATCACGTTCCATATAGGTGCGAGGCGGTCGTTGGTTTTGCCGGGTTCGTACAATACTGCCAATACCAAAGGCTGGCGGTTTTCGTCTAAGTGGACGAAGTGGGCTTCCATCGGGAAGGTGCGGCCTTTGATTTGGTTTTCACTGGGTACATGGAAATGGAATTGTTTCAGGGTGTAGGTGCGACCGTTTACGCTGAGGGTATTGCCACCTTCCGGGTAGTTGACTTGGATGGTGTGGCCGTTGTTTTCCACGTTAACGGCGCTCGGTTTGTAATTGACTTTGATGGCGGGCAGTCTGCCTGAGACGGTTTCGGTAATGTTGACGGGAGATTGGTTTTTGCCTGTGGAGCACAAACGGAACTCTTCAGAAAGCTCGCCCCAGCTTTCGGGGGAGTCGTGTCCGGTGTAACCCCAATGGGTGTGGCTGCCGTGTGCGGCGGCAGAGAATGCTGCGAAGGTGGACAGCAGGAAGACAGTCAGACGAGGCAACGTACGGATCAAGCAGGGCATTGCAATATCCTTTCTGTAAGGAGGAGGGAAAAAAGCATTGCGGTGCGTATGTGGAATATTGTTATTTTTTATTACACCATAGCATATTAAATCATTAGGTCAAGCCTTCTTTTGCTAATTAATTTAAGGCTATGAAGTTAAAGCGAATTCATTTTTTTAAAAACGATATTGTCGTTTTAGGAATGGATAATAATTTAAAATAGAAAACTTCCGTTTTTCACACCTGAAAAATTTAAGGAATGCCACCTCATGAAAAAGGTCGTCTGAAAAAAACTGAATTTGGTTTTTCAGACGACCTTTTTGCCTTGCCTGACAAGGGTTATTTGTGCAGCCCGCATTCTTTGCTGTCCTTGCTTTCCCACCACCAGCGTCCGGCGCGGATGTCTTCGTCTGCTTTGACGGGGCGGGTGCAGGGTTCGCAGCCTATGCTCGGGTAGCCTTGGAAATACAGGGCGTTTAGCGGGACGTCGTAGGCTTGCGCGTATGCCCAGACGTCGTTTTCTTCCCAGTCGAAAATGGGGTTGAACTTGGCGATGTTGCGGCTGTGGTCGGTTTCTTCAAAATTCAGTTCGCTGCGGGTTGCCGATTGGCTGCGGCGTTGACCGGTCAGCCAGGCGGGGGCGTTTTTCAGGGCGCGGTTGAGCGGCTCGATTTTGCGGATGTGGCAGCAACGGCGGCGCAGCTCGACGCTGTCGTACATGGCGGTTGCGCCGAATTCCTGCTCAAACTGCCGGGCGCTTTCGGGATCGGGGTGGAAAACTTCCAGCTCGGTTTGGTAGCGGACGTTGACGGCGGTAATCAGGGCGGCGGTTTCGGGATTGAGCTTGCCGGTGTCGAGGGTGATGATGCGCAGGGGAAGTTTCAGGCGGCAGATGGCGTCGGTAACGATCATGTCTTCGACGGCAAGGCTGGAGGCGAAAACGGCTTGCGGATAGCGGCGAGCGATGTGTTTGAGGCGGGTTTCGAGCGTGGCGGTCAACTTGGGCAGTCTGCGCCGTTCGGCTTCGCCTGTCGTCGGGATGGTCCAAAGCTGGGGGCGGAAGAGGGACATGGTTGGCTGTTCCTTGATTTTTGTTTTCAGACGACCTCTCTTGCGGCAAAAGGGGTCGTCTGAAAGTTTGTTCGGAACATTATTGTCGGGCGGTCTCGCGTGAAGGGGAAAGAATGCTTTTCTATTTCTTTATAACCAAAGCGATTGCTGCTGGTCTTTCGGCACGAGGTGGTTCACGCCTATGCCGATGAGGCGGAAGGCGTCTTCGCGCTGGGGCGGTACGCGCTGCATCAGGGTCTGTGCGGCGCAAAGCAGGGCGTTGATATCGGGCAGGACGGAAGAGTAGGTCAGGGAGCGGGTGATGATGCGGAAATCGTGGGTTTTCAGCTTGAGGGTGACACCTTTGGCTTCGACGTTTTTGCGCATGATTTGCCGCCACAGGTCTTCGGCAAGGTGGGGCAGGTGTCCGGCTGCCTGTTCGAGCGACAGGTCTTCAGGCAAGGTAATTTCGGTGGAGATTTGGAGGCGTTCGCGTTCGGCTTTGACGGGGCGCTCGTCCGTACCGCGCGCCAAATCGTAAAGGCGGTAGCCATAGCGTCCGAAATGGTTTAAAAGTTCGCCGCGCTCGAAACGGCGCAAATCGCCCGCCGTCTGCATACCTAACGACTGCATTTTTTTCAGCGTAACCTTGCCCACGCCGGGGATTTTGCCCAAGGGCAGGGTTTCCAAAAATGCCATGACTTTGTGCGGCGGCAGGACGAATTGCCCGTTCGGCTTGCGCCAGTCCGAAGCGATTTTCGCCAGAAATTTGTTCGGCGCAATGCCTGCGGAGGCGGTCAGGCCTGTTTCTGCAAAAATGGCGGCGCGGATTTCTTTGGCTACTTCGCTGGCGTAGGGGATATTTTTGAAATTGTGGGTCACATCAAGATAGGCTTCGTCCAGCGACAAAGGTTCGATCAAGTCGGTATAGCACCTGAATACGGCGTGAATCTGCGCGGAAACTTGACGGTACAAATCGAAATGCGGTGGCACATACACCGCTTGCGGACACAATCTTTTCGCCGTCGCCACCGACATCGCGGAATGCAGCCCGAACTGCCGCGCCTCATACGATGCGGCGCAAATCACCGAACGCGCACCTTCCCACGCCACGACCACGGGCAGCCCTTTCAAATGCGGCTGCTCGCGCAGTTCTACCGATGCGTAGAACGCGTCCATGTCGATATGGATGATTTTGCGCTGGGACATTGAAGATGGTCGGGAAGGAAAAAGAGACGGGTATTTTAGCGGAAAACGATAGGGGAAGGTCGTCTGAAACCGGTTTCAGACGACCTTTGCCGGTTTATTTGATTTGATAGTCTAAAACGAAACGCGCCGCATCATCTTGAGCCAGAATTTCCGTCAGCTTCGGCAGCGTATCCGCCAATTTTTTTGCCAGCAGATAGGGCGGATTGATGACGAACATCCCGCTGCCGTGCATACCGAACCCGTCTTCGCGCGGTTTGTGGACATGAAGCTCGGCTTGAAGGTAATTTTCGGGCATGAGTTTTTTCAACTGTTCCGGCAGCTTGCGGCTCTCTTCGCGGCTCAAGCAGGGATACCAAACCAGATAACAGCCCGACTCGAAACGTTTGAGCGCGTCTTGCAGGGTTTGGACAACGCGGCGGTAATCCTGTTTTTCCTCATAGGGCGGGTCGATCAGTACCACGGCGCGGCGCGGCGGCGGGGGAAGCAGCGAAATCAACCCGCGATAGCCGTCGGTCTGCGCGATTTGCCCGCGTTTGCCCAGACGGGCTTCTTTCATGTTGTTTTGCAAATGCGCAAAATCGGCAGGATGAAGCTCGAATAGGCGAAGTTTGTCGCATTCTCGGGTGAGAAAGCGGGCAAGCCAGGGCGAGCCGCAGTAGAGGTTTTCATCGGGCAGGATTTCTTTCAGACGACCTGTAAAGTCGGACAAATCCGACGGCAGCGCATCTGCTTGAAGCAGCCGTGCAATCCCCTGCCGGTATTCGCCGACCTTCTGCGCCTGCTCCCCGCGCAAATCGTATAAACCCGCGCCGCTGTGGGTGTCGATATACCAATACGGTTTGTCTTTGAGGTTGAAATATTCCAGCGTAAGGAAGAGGGTGAAATGTTTGAGCATATCGGCGTGGTTGCCGGCATGGAAGGCGTGGCGGTAGCTGAGCATGGCAGGGGTCGTCTGAAAACAGGGAAGGGCGATTATATCCGCAAATGCGGCGGGGCTGTTGCCAGGCTTTCAGACGACTTTGGGATTGCGCCGGAAGTAAACCGTCCCGACAGACTGCCGTCGCGGAAATTTTTGTTTTGTCCGATATAATACAGGTCGTCTGAAACTTGGATTTCCGTTTTCAGACGACCTTTTTTCAATACGGGAAACGATGATGGCTGAGAATACTGCCGATGATTTGAACCTTGCCGCCGCTCAAGCAGCGGGGCGTTTGCTGGAGCGTTGCGTACCGGAGGATGCTGCGGTGCTGACGCCGTATGTGCTGCGGCTGTTTACGGCTTTGCAGAACGGGCATTCGTTTGTTTGGCTGGATGAGGGCGAGGCGGAGGAATTGGCGGGATTGGCGCCGACGGTCGGGCATGGTGCGTCGCCGTTGGTGTTGCAGGGCAGAAAGTTGTTTTTGGGGCGGATGTGGCAGCTCGAGCATGATTTGGCGGCTGAAATTCAGCGTTTGGCGCAAGCGGAAGTCGAGCCTGTGGATTGGATGAGCGCGTCGCAAAACTTGTCTTGCTGGTTTGCCGATAAAGGAAGCGAAGGCCAGCGGGATGCGGCGGGGCTTGCCCTGCTTCAAGCGTTTATGCTGATTACGGGCGGACCGGGTACGGGCAAGACGACGACGGTGGCAAAACTTTTGGGGCTGATTTGCACCAACTCCGCCACGCGCCTGCCGCGTATCGCGCTTGCCGCGCCGACGGGCAAGGCGGCGGCGCATATGGCGCGCGCGCTGCATCGGGCGGTGGACAGTTTCGAGATGCCGGATGCGGTGCGCAATCATTTGTCTGTGCTGGAAGGGCAGACGGTCCACCGCCTTTTGAAACTGCGCCCGCCACAAATGCTGCCTGCGTTTGACGGCAACCGTCCGCTGCCTTTGGATGTGTTGGTAGTGGATGAGGCTTCGATGTTGGATGTTTCCTTGCTGCTTCACTTGCTGCGTGCGATTCCATCGGGCTGCCGCGTGATTTTTTTGGGCGATGAGTTCCAACTGCCTTCGGTCGGCGTCGGCGCGGTATTGGCGGCGTTGTCGAGACAGACGGTTTTGGATAAGGATACGGCGGAGCAGCTGGGTATTTATCTACCGGAACACGGTTTCCCTGTGGAGGAAAATCCGCCGGCTTTGTCTCAAAACGTCGCGCAACTGACGGTCAGCCACCGTTTCGGCGCAGACAGCGGCATCGGTTGTTTGGCTAGGACGGTCGTATCGGGTAAAAGCGCGGAAGGTTGGGCGCAGTTTGCCTTGTTCCCCAACGAGCTGGAAATCCGCGAGGGTCGTCTGAAACAGCAGGCGGAGCTGCTTTACCGCAAACACGAAAAATACTGGCAGGCAGTCGATAAAAACGACGTGGCGCTGGCGTTCGGACACGCGGCGGATGTGGTCGTTTTGGCGGCATGGCGGCAGGACGCGGAGGCGTTCAACGAAGAGTATTGCCGTTATCTGCAACGCAAACATCGGGCGGGCGCGGATACTCCGTGGTTTGCGGGGCAAATTATCATGATTGCGCGCAACGACTATACGCTGGAAGTGTTCAACGGCGACATCGGGCTGATTATGCCCGACGCGGAATCGGCAAATGGTTTGGCGGCGTATTTCCCGAATGCGGACGGCTTCAAAAAAATCGCCATCAGCCGCCTGCCACAGTTTGAGTCCGCGTTCGCCATGACCGTGCATAAAAGCCAAGGTTCGGAATACCGGGAAGTGTGGCTGCTGCCGCCGTCGGGAAAGATAGAGCAGGGTGGAGATGACGCGCTGTCGGGCTTAAACAACGCGCTGCTTTACACCGCCATCACCCGCGCGCGGGAACGCTTCATTTTTTGGGGAAATGAAGAACAATGGCGAATGGCGGTGGAGACCCGAAAAAACCGCCGCACGGCGTTGGGCGAAATCTTGGATACCATGTTCGGATCGAAAGCTTGAATAAAACCCTAAAGGTCGTCTGAAAACGGTACTGATGCTGCCGGAAGTTTCAGACGACCTTTTTCTATTGATATGTATCAAAATCAGCGTTTGGAATTAAGCATAATACTCTAAATCTTCTTGACGGTTTGCGCCGTCTTTCATAGGATTGAAGCCGTTCGATTACAAAAATTAGTAAATTCCTAACAAATATTGATTGGGAATTTTTCATTAAAAATACCTTTTACTACTCAATCGGAGCTTTGCATGAACATCCAAAAAAACTTTGCCGTTGTATGCGCTGCCTTGGCAGCATCACCTTTCGCATTTGCAGAAACCGCCGACGCTGAGCGTGATGCCGCCGCGTTGGCGACGACAAGCGATTACGTCAATTCAGGCAGCGTCATCCGCAAAGACGAAGACAAAATCAGCATTTTCAATGATTTGCTGACCGTAAACGGCTCATTCCGCGTCCGGGCCGACACCAAAGACATCAATGCCAACAACAGCAGCACCAATCCCACGCCCGAAGCCTCCAACACCAATTTCAACGCCGAATTCTGGTTGCGCGCCAAGCTTTATAAAGATTGGAAACTGGTTACCCAAATCGAACCCAACATCGACTTGAAAACCGGTAAATTCAACGGCGACCACGATGTTCCGGTGAACAAACTGTATGCCGAAGGCTCGATTACCGAAGGCATCAAAGCCCGCGTCGGTAAATTCGGCGCATTCTCTTCCTACGGCCGTGTCTGGGATACCGCAGTAACCGGCGGCGAAATCTTCTTTGACAACAAAACCCTGCCCACCAAAATTTACGCAGGCCGCCGTACCGGCAGCCTCAACGACAACGCATGGGGCATAGGCGGCCGCCGCAAACACTTCGCCGCCATTCAAAGCAGCCTGCCGATTAACGAAAACATCAACGTCGGCGCAACCGTCAGCTACATGAAAGACATAGACGTACGCGGCGCGAAGAAAAACGCCGTCTTCGGCGAAATCGGTACGGATGTTAAATTCAACGACGATTGGCGTTGGATGGCGGCGGTCAGCAAGTCCAACATCAAAGCCTATAACGACGCAGGACAAAAAATCAAAAACGACGGCGTGTTTACCGAAGTCCGCTATAAACTTGCCGACTGGAAAGTCCGCAATTCCTACGATACCTTCCTGAACTACCGCCGCGTGGGCGCACTTTCGGGTGTATCTTCGGTCGAGGATTACAGCAAAAACGTACAAGGCGTACAAATCGGCGCAACTTATATTCCTTGGAAAAACTGGAAAGTATCAGGCTTTTACTTGGCGGGTAAACAAGTTACCCCGACTGCCGGTACCAGCAAACAAGACGTAAACGTTTTACGCGGTCAGGTGGAATACAAATTCTAAGCCGTTTGGATAAAAGCTTTGTAAAAACGAAAAAACAGGCAGGGGAAAACCTGCCTGTTTTGGTTGGGATAAGATTTCAGACAACCTGTACCTGTTTTTCTGATACAGGTCGTCTGAAAAGTGTGATTCCACCAAAACGAACTTCAAACCCTACCAGCTGTCGCGCTTCATGCGGTCGAGTTGGCGGCGGTCGCGTTTGGTCGGTCTGCCGTCGGGATACGCCGCGCTGATGCGGCTTGCTTGGTCGAGCTGTTTTTGCGCTTCGCGTTCGGCGGCGGTTTTCATGTCTTCTTCGTAAAGCCGGCGCGCTTCGGGGGCGGGGCGGCGTTGGTGGTTGAGTGCCAATACTTTGATTTTGTAAGGCAGCGAATTGAGCGTCAGGTCGATGATGTCGCCCGCGCTGATGTTTTTGCTGTTTTTGACTTTGGTGCCGTTGACCTGAACCCTGCCCAATTCGATATGTTTTTGAGCCAGCGCGCGGGTTTTGAAAAAGCGCGCAGCCCAAAGCCATTTGTCGAGCCGCATCGCCGTATTGTCGTGGTCGTTTTTCATAGCCTGTTTGAAATGATTGAACTGAATGGAAGTTTATCATAAGATACGGCACTTCATTTGTTTAGTGCAGATATACTATCGTTGTAAAAGGTCGTCTGAAAAGGCATCCGCCCGATTATCTGCCGTTTTGCACGGCATATCCTCAATGAGAAATGCTGCCAAATATGCCTGATTGGCGTATGATAGCGGCAGCGTCCCTACCGAGAGCTTCACCCTATGAAACCAGTTTTTTTGGATTTTGAACAACCCATCGCCGAATTAACCAATAAAATCGAAGAGTTGCGCTTTGTGCAGGGCGAGTCCGCCGTCGATATTTCCGATGAAATCGCCAGATTGCAGAAGAAAAGCAACGACCTGACCAAATCGATTTTCAACAAGCTGACGCCCGCTCAGATTTCGCAGGTTTCACGCCATCCCCAACGTCCTTACACCTTAGATTACATCCAAGCCATTTTTACCGATTTTGAAGAGTTGCACGGCGACCGCCATTATTCAGACGACCATGCCATCGTCGGTGGTTTGGCGCGCTTCAACGGACAAAGTGTGATGGTTATCGGCCATCAAAAAGGCCGCGATACCAAAGAAAAAATCCGCCGCAATTTCGGTATGCCGCGCCCTGAAGGCTATCGTAAAGCACTGCGTTTGATGCAGACCGCCGAGAAATTCAATATTCCTGTGATGACTTTTGTTGATACGCCGGGCGCGTATCCGGGCATCGGCGCGGAAGAGCGCGGTCAGTCCGAAGCCATCGGACGCAACCTGTACGAATTGACCCGACTGCGTGTGCCGGTTTTGTGTACCATTATCGGCGAGGGTGGTTCCGGCGGCGCGCTGGCGATTGCGGTCGGCGATTACGTCAATATGCTGCAATATTCGACTTACTCGGTTATTTCTCCGGAAGGCTGCGCGTCTATTCTGTGGAAAACCGCCGAAAAAGCGGCAGATGCCGCGCAAGCCTTGGGTATTACCGCCAAACGCCTGCAAGAATTGGATTTGATTGACAGCGTGATCAGCGAACCTTTGGGCGGTGCGCACCGTGATTTTGAAACGACCATGAAAAACGTCAAAACGGTGTTGGAAACCGAGTTGCACGAGGCGCAAAATATGCCGATAGCGGATTTGCTGTCCCGCCGTTTTGACCGGATTATGGCTTACGGCAAGTTTACGGATAAGTAAACAATTAATGTGCAGAAAAGCAGGCAGAAGCCCCCCTGCCTGCTTTTTCATTTCTAAGAACTTACCTTGCCGACAGCATAGATTACGCCATATGAACCCGACGTCGTCTGAAAACCTTCCGCCTCAATGCCACAGTTTGTTGGAAACCTTGCGTCTTTCGGCGCGTTCGCTTCCGGATGGTTGCATGGTAACGGTTGGATTGAGCGGCGGTTTGGATTCGGTGGTGTTGCTGCATATGCTCACGTGTTTGCGGGAAGAGCTTGGATTGGACGTACACGCTTTACATGTTCATCATGGATTGAGCTGCGATGCGGATGACTGGCTGGTGTTTTGCACACGTTTATGCCAAGAATGGAATGTGCCGTTCAGAAGCGTAAAAGTTGAAGTCGAAAAAGACGGCTTGGGAATCGAAGCCGCCGCACGGAAAGCGCGTTATCAGGCGTTTTCAGACGACCCTTCCGGTGTCATCGCCTTGGCGCACCATCAGGATGACCAGATTGAAACGTTTATGCTCGCGGCGGTTCGCGGCGGCGGTATTAAAGCACTTGCCGCCATGCCGCAATGGCGCAAACTAGATGAGGAAACGCAAATTTGGCGGCCACTGCTGACGTTTCCCCGAAAAGAATTGGAAAACTACGCCGCTGCCTGCAACCTGCCGAACATCGAAGATGAAAGTAACGCCGATACAGCCTTTTTAAGAAATTGGATGCGTTACGAGGCGTTGCCGGTTTGGCGGGAGCGCATTCCGAATTTCGACCATCATGTTTGTGCCAACATTCGTTCGTTACAAACCGATTTGGCGATTTTGGACGAAGTTATCGATGCGGATTATCAGACGGTTTGCCAAAGCGGGCGTTTCCAAGTCAGCCGTTGGCAGACATTCAGCGAAGCACGCCGCAGTCGGATTCTTTGGCGGTTTTTTAAAGAGAATGAGATTGTGGAAAGTTCTCCGAGAAAGCTGGCGGATTTCGCGCGGATACTGTTGGAAGCAGAAACTGCACAATGGCATTTCGGCGAAACATCGGTATGTTTATATCGGGATTTTTTATTTATATTGAAACAAAGCCAGTTTGCAGACGCAGATTGGATAAAGGGAAAAGAAGTTAGAGGTCGTCTGAAAGATATTCTCCAAGAAAACGGCTTTTTTCTGGTGCCACACTGCAACGGATTGCCGGAATCGGTCTTGGAAGAAGAAGGAATCATTCGGACGGCGGGCAGTGATGATATGATGAATGTAGGGTTTTTGTTCAAAAATGTTAAGAAAGTGTTGCAAGAAAACCATATCGTACCGTTCGTCAGAAAATGCTGGCCGATTATCACAAATACTGACGGAAACTGCATTGCTATTGTTAACCTTACAGTAAGCCACGATTTTCAAGGGATTGACGGTTTTTTACCGGTTTACGGAAAATTTTTGAAATATAAATGGAACTAAATGCGGCAATAGCTGTCTTTAACTGGCACAGCACGCTTTACTACTTTATAGCTTATAATGCAGTTATTATAAAAAGGTAAAATATGAATGATCGCCAGATTGATCAAGTCTTGGTAGAGCGCGCGCAGAAAGGCGAACAAAAAGCATTCGAGATGCTGATGTCCAAATATCAGCGTCGGCTCATTAGATTGATTTCCCGTTTTGTCAAAGACGAACACGAAGTCAACGATGTGGCTCAAGAGGCAATGATCAGGGCTTACCGTGCCTTGCCGAATTTTCGTAGCGAGAGCGCGTTTTATACTTGGCTGTATCGGATTGCTATCAATACTGCCAAAAATTTCTTAGTAACATCAGGAAAGCTGCCGTTCGTCAGTGCAGAGGCTGCCAATGAAGACGGGGATATTTTGGATTTATCGGATCAGATTGCGGATTATCATACGCCGGAAGCTGAGATGATCAATCGGGAAATCCTGCAAACAGTCGAATCAACGATTTCGCATTTGCCCGAGGACTTACGCAAAGCCATTACCTTGCGGGAAATGGACGGTTTGTCTTACGAGGAAATAGCCACGATTATGGATTGCCCGATAGGGACGGTCCGTTCCCGTATTTTTAGGGCGCGGGAAGTGATAGCAAAAGATTTGAGGCCTTTGCTGGAAACTTCTGAAAATCAAAGGTGGTAATAATAATGGTAATAACTATGAACACAACACACGAATATATCTCCATGTTGATGGATAACGACGATGTATCTGAAGAGATGCTTGATCGTCTGTTGTCCGACGATGCCGCTGCCGAAGCGTGGTACGAGTACCATCTGATTGGCGATTGCATGCGCTATAAAGCAGGTACGGGGCGTGATGCGGATTTCATGCAAAGCGCAGCATTTACTGCTACGCTTGCTGAAATCAGCGAAGAACATAAGCAACGTCATAAGGCTGAAGTTGCCGCAGCGATGTCTGCTAAGGGTGTTCAAGCTGCAAACAATTCCTTCTTTAAATCTTTCGCCGTTGCTGCCAGCGTTGCTGCAGTTGCCGTAGCCGTATGGCAATTTGCTCCGCAAATGCAAAGTGTTGGATCAGCAGATATGGTCGCAGAAAAAGCTGTTGAAACCAAAGCACAACAGGAAAATATAGTGTCCGTAGTGGTTAATCCAGCTGTTAAAAATGCTTCGGACGCTGTGGTATTACCTGAATCGATAAAGAACGAAAAAGGTGTGAGTCAGACTACGGTTCGAACTGAAATGCAGGTTCAACAGGATTCCATCGTCCACTAAACTGCATATAGAGACAGATTTCCATCAAGTAGAGAAATCCCTTCCCGAGCTATTCGGGCAGGGGTTTTATTTTTGAACGGATGCATCTTGAGGTCGTCTGAAAAAGCGGTTTGAAAAAAGTCGAACGGTATCGTGCGGCTGCCTTTCTGTATCTTTTTTATTTGAATCCGCTATATAATGCGCCACATGAAATTAATTACCTCCGCGCAAAACGAGCAGCTCAAGCATTTGTCCAAGCTGCTTTCACAATCTAAAGTACGCCGGGAATATGGGCAAACCGTGTTGGAAGGCGTGCATCTTTTGCAGGTCTATTTAGAGGCGGGGTACACGCCCAAACAAGTGTATTTGCCCGAAAGTAAAAACACGCATCCTGAAATCCAAAAATTAATCAGCAAATTGGACGAAGATTGTATTACTTGGGTCGGAAACGAAGCCTTGTCTAAAATCACCAGTCTGAACGATGCTGATGATGTGATGACTTGGATAGAGATTCCGCCACAAGGTGATTTGCCTTTAAGCGGCGACTGCGTGGTGTTGGATAGGCTGCAAGACCCCGGTAATGTCGGTACGGTTTTACGCAGCGCGGCAGCTTCGGGCATCAAGCAGATTGTGTTGGGTAATGACTGCGTCGATATTTGGTCGCCCAAGGTATTGCGGGCGGGTATGGGAGCGCATTTTCTGTTGAACATATACAGCCGCGTTTCCCTACTGCAGTGGCTGGATGCTTATCAGGACAAAATATGGGCGACCGCTTTGGACGGGCGCAACCCTTCCGATTTGTACCAACTGGATTTAAATGCCCCTTGCGCTTGGGTTTTCGGCAATGAAGGCAGCGGCGTGAGTCGGGAAATTTTGGAAAAAGTTGACGGTAGCGTCAGAATCCCGATGCTGGGACAGACCGAATCGTTAAACGTTGCCATGGCGGCAACCGTATGCCTTTTCGAGCAAATGCGCCAACGTATTGCATAAACACTTTCAGACGACCGGTTAGTTTGGGTAAAACCTGATTGAGGTCGTCTGAAAACCTTATCTTCTGCAAACTCAAAACACCAAACCGGCGATATCTGTTTAACCGCCGGTTTGGTGTTTAAAAGCAATCAGAATTTGTCATTCGGCCAGCGTGTGCTTTGTAGAATGCTTGCGTCAACGTCTTGAATATTGCGATGGCCTGTGAACGCCATGGAGACGTCCATTTCCTTATACAGGATTTCCAGCGCGCGGGTAACGCCTTCTTCGCCGTATGCGCCCAAGCCGTAGAGGAACGCGCGGCCTATCATCGTGCCTTTTGCGCCCAAAGCCCATGCTTTGAGGATGTCCTGACCGCTGCGGATGCCGCTGTCCATCCACACTTCGATGTCGCTGCCGACTGCGCTGACGATGTCGGGCAAGGCTTTGATCGAGGATACGGTATCGTCGAGCTGGCGGCCGCCGTGGTTAGAAACGACCAATGCGTCCGCGCCGCTTTTCGCTGCTTTTTCCGCATCTTCAGGTTCCATAATGCCTTTGATAATCAGCTTGCCGCCCCACAAATCTTTAATGCGTGCGACGTCGTCCCAGCTCAGGCGCGGGTCGAATTGTTCGGACGTCCAAGAAGACAGCGAAGACAAATCGCCGACGTTTTTGGCGTGTCCGACGATGTTGCGGAACGTGCGGCGTTCCGTGTTCAACATTTTCATGCACCATTCGGGTTTGGTCGCCAGATTAATTAAATTGGCGATGGTCGGTTTCGGCGGTGCGGACAGGCCGTTTTTGATGTCTTTGTGGCGTTGGCCCAAAACCTGCAAATCGGCGGTCAATACCAATGCCGAACATTTGGCGTCCTTCGCACGTTTAATCAGGTTTTCCATAAACTCGCGGTCGCGCATCACATAAAGCTGAAACCAAAACGGCGCGCTGGTGTTTTCGGCAACGTCTTCAATCGAGCAGATGGACATGGTCGAGAGCGTAAACGGAATGCCGAACTTCTCCGCCGCCCGCGCCGCCAAGATTTCGCCGTCTGCGTGTGCCATGCCGGTAAAGCCCGTTGGCGCAATCGCTACCGGCATTTTCACATCCTGACCGATCATTTTGGTCTCTAAACTACGGCCTTCCATATTGACCAATACCTTTTGTCGGAAGCGTATGTCTTTGAAATCCGAAGTGTTTTCGCGGTAGGTGGTTTCCGTCCAAGAACCTGAATCGATGTAATCGTAAAACATGCGCGGCATTTTGCGCTTGGCGACAAGGCGCAGGTCTTCGATGCAGGTCATTTTGCTCAAATCGCGTTTCATTGTTGATTGCCTCTGTTAAGGGGTTGCTTATGGATTGTGTCGTCTGAAACGGGTAGGGCGTTTTCAGACGACCTTTTGCAATACCATAATGATTTAGTATGAATTAGATAATCTATATCAATCGCAATTATAAAGCAAATGGTTTTAACTCTGCCAAGAGCAGGGCGATAGCACTTTTCAGACGACCTCGGCTTCAAGTTTCAGATAAAAAAGAAAAATCTTGAGAGAAATAAAAATCAATGTGTACAGTCATTTAAACAAACAATCGGAAGCCTTATGAATATACTTGACTGAAACACTCAGATATTAGACAATCGCACCACTATAAAAAAGCCGACACAGGCAACTACCATGAGACTGACCACAAAAGGGCGTTTTGCCGTTACCGCCATGATCGATTTGGCGATGAACGCGCAAACCGGCGCTGTCAAACTCAGCGCCATCAGCGAACGCCAAAGCATTTCGCTTTCTTATCTCGAACAACTATTCAGCAAACTGCGGCGTGCCGGGCTGGTCGAAAGCCTGCGCGGCCCCGGCGGTGGCTACATCCTCGCCGCCCCTCCTGCACAAATCAATATCGCCCAAATCATTTCCGCCGCCGAAGACAAGCTGGACGCCACCCAATGCAGCAGCAAAGCCAACTGCCACCACGGCGCGCCTTGCCTGACGCACGACCTTTGGGAAAACCTGAACAAAACCATCAACGATTACCTCAGCAGCGTTACCCTGCAAAGCATCATCGAACAGAAAAACAGCGATGACGGCAGCCACGTCATCCAATTTACACATATCCATTAAGTACATTACAGAAAAAGAAAGAGCAAACCATGACCGTCAAAACCCCCGTTTATCTCGACTACGCCGCCACCACCCCCGTTGACAAACGCGTTGCCGAAAAAATGATTCCCTATCTGACCGAAACCTTCGGCAACCCCGCTTCCAACAGCCACGCATTCGGCTGGGAAGCAGAAGAGGCCGTCGAAAAAGCCCGCGCTGACATCGCCGCCCTGATCAACGCCGACCCCAAAGAAATCATCTTCACCAGCGGCGCAACCGAGTCCGACAACCTCGCCATTAAAGGCGCGGCAAACTTCTACAAAACCAAAGGCAAACACCTCATCACCGTCAAAACCGAACACAAAGCCGTGCTCGACACCATGCGCGAACTCGAACGCCAAGGTTTTGAAGTCACCTACCTCGGCGTACAAGAAAACGGCCTGATTGATTTGGAAGAACTCAAAGCCGCCATCCGCGACGACACCATCCTGATTTCCGTGATGTGGGTGAACAACGAAATCGGCGTAGTGCAAGACATTCCCGCCATCGGCGAAATCTGCCGCGAACGAAAAATCATCTTCCACGTCGATGCCGCCCAAGCTTGCGGCAAAGTGCCTGTTGACGTGGAAGCCGCCAAAATCGACCTGCTGTCCATGTCCGGCCACAAAGTGTACGGCCCCAAAGGCATCGGCGCACTGTACGTCCGCCGCAAACCCCGCGTCCGCCTCGAAGCCCAAATGCACGGCGGCGGCCACGAACGCGGCTTCCGCAGCGGCACCCTGCCGACCCACCAAATCGTCGGCATGGGCGAAGCCTTCCGCATCGCCAAAGAAGAACTCGAGCAAGACATGGCACACTACCGCAAACTGCGCGACATCTTCCTCAAAGGCATCGAAGGCATTGAAGAAGTCTATATCAACGGCGACCTCGAACACCGCGCCCCGAACAACCTGAACGTCAGCTTCAACTTCGTCGAAGGCGAAAGCCTGATTATGGCGGTGAAAGAACTCGCCGTATCCAGCGGCTCCGCCTGTACCTCTGCTTCGCTCGAACCCAGCTACGTCCTGCGCGCGCTCGGCCGCAACGACGAACTGGCGCACTCATCCCTGCGCATCACCTTCGGCCGCATGACCACCGAAGAAGAAGTGCAGTTTGCGGCAGAACTGATCAAATCCAAAATCGGCAAACTGCGCGAACTGTCGCCGCTGTGGGAAATGTTCAAAGACGGGATTGATTTAAACTCAATTGAATGGGCGGCGCATTAAGAGCAGCTTGCACTCAAAAAACCATCACGAAAGGAATAAATTATGCTGGGTTGGTGGATAAGTGTTTTCAGCGATGCAGACAGGCAAGAGCCACATCTCATCGCCTCGTGGGAGTGCGGCGTTTCCGGTGCGGACTGGCTGGATGAACTTTGCAAAGAAGGGCGAGCCACGCAGACCGAGAACAAAGGCGGCTATCCAGATGTTTACCAAACGCAGGCGCGGCACGTCGCCCCGTGGCTGCTAGGCGGTAAAATCTCGCCGCAGGGCAATGCGCCGCATGGAAACTTCACGCCTGTTTTTATGGAAGACGACAAGGGCGAAACCGTGCTGATGAAGTCGTACGGCTATCGTCCTTTGAAACTGCATCGTCCTGAATTGCTGCGCACATTGCCGCCCGAAGCGGTTTTGACGATACAGGTATTTGATTTGAGCTAAAGCATCCGTTTTCAGCAACCTACCTATAAATAAAAAAGGTCGTCTGAAAATCCCCAAAGACTTTTTCAGACGACCTAAAAGCCACCACATTAAAATCAAGGATACAAAACCATGAACGAACAAGATTTAGATTTGGACAATCTCGACAACCTGCTTGAAGATTTTGACGGCGTTACCGTGGAAGGCGGCGTCGATTCGGAAAACGACGACGGCTGCGAAGGCGGCGCGTGCAAAATCTAAATTCTAGGTCGTCTGAAAACCAGTAAACAAACCACTTAAACCATCAAAAAACATTAAGGAAACCACATCATGGCATACAGCGATAAAGTAATCGATCACTATGAAAACCCCCGCAACGTCGGTACTTTCGACAAAAACGACGAATCTGTCGGCACCGGCATGGTCGGCGCGCCGGCTTGCGGCGACGTGATGCGCCTGCAAATCAAAGTCAACGACGAAGGCATCATCGAAGACGCCAAATTCAAAACCTACGGCTGCGGCTCCGCCATCGCTTCTTCCAGCCTGATTACCGAGTGGGTCAAAGGCAAAAGCTTGGATGACGCGCTGGCAATCAAAAACAGCGAAATTGCTGAAGAACTGGAACTGCCGCCGGTAAAAATCCACTGCTCCATCTTGGCTGAAGATGCGGTAAAAGCGGCTGTTGCCGACTATCGCAAACGTCAGGAAAACAAATAACCCGATTCGGTTGGTGTTTTGTCGGCAGACGTTCATAGGATTTCTGAAAGTCTTAGGATTTTCGGGAAAAGCAAACCTGATGATTTGTTCTCTTCACCCTCGGAGGTCGGAAGTCAAGGGCACAGAAACTTAATCCTTTTGAAGTTGCCGCCAAATTTGGGACTGCCTGCCAATCTATCCCCTCTCCCCGTGGGAGAGGGTTAGGGAGAGTGCGATAAGCCGTAGACTTATATTTAGTCGATACGCCTCCAGAATCAAAGGAGATGGCATACCTTCTCTCGTGAAGAAGAGGGTAAGGACACAGAAACCTAATCCTTTTGAAGTTGCCGCCAAATTTGGGACTGCCTGCCAATCTATCCCCTCTCCCCGCGGGAGAGGGTTAGGGAGAGGGCAATAAGCCGCAGGCTTATATTGAGTCGATACGCTTGAAAAATCAAAAGAGACGACATGCCTTCTTTCGTGAAGAAGAGGATAAGGGCACAATAACTTAATCGTTTGGAAGTGGCCGCCAAATTTGGGACTGTCTGCCAATCTATTCCCTCTCCCAGCGGGAGAGGGTTAGGGAGAGGGCGATAAGCCGTAGGCTTATATTTAGTCAATACGCCTGCAAAATAAAAGGAGACGAAATGCCTTTTACCGATGAAGAGGCCCAATCCCTGCTTGCCGTCAAAGGCATAGGTAAAACTGTATTGCAGCGTTTGCAGCAAATGGGTTTGGATGATGTTACCACGCTGGCGGCAGCGAATTTGGATGACGTTTTGGAACAAGGCGCAAAATTGACCGGCTCGACTTGTTGGAAAAACAGTCCGCAGGCAAAAGCTGCCGTTTCCGCCGCGATAGAGTGGGCAAAACAGCGTTTTCAGACGACCTGAAAGATATGAGGTCGTCTGAAAATGGAAGCAGGCAAAACAAGACAATGATTGCGAAATAAGGAAAAAAGTATGATTACCATCACAGAAAACGCAGCCAAACACATCAACGGCTACCTGACCAAGCGCGGTAAGGGCTTGGGCGTGCGCTTGGGGGTGAAAACCAGCGGCTGCTCAGGCATGGCGTATAACCTTGAATTTGTCGATGAAGTGAACGAAGACGACCTGATTTTTGAAGAACACGGCGCGCGCGTTTATATCGACCCGAAAAGCTTGGTTTATCTGGACGGCACGCAAGTCGATTACACCAAAGAAGGTTTGCAGGAGGGTTTCAAATTTGAAAACCCGAATGTCAAAGACTCTTGCGGCTGTGGCGAGAGCTTCCACGTTTAAGACAAAAAAGTGGAGGGACAGTATCAAAACCGTCCCGCCATTTTTTCGCTTCCTGCCTGTTGTAGCTACCTTTGCCTTTTCTTTTCCGTTCCACCTTGTGTCGGAACAAATCGGATTTCACTAAGGCTTTTAAAGCATTGTCGCGTATTTTGCCTTTATTGTGCTGCACTTTACTGCTCATATTCAGTCCTTTTGGTTAAGAATCAGCAGATTATAAGGCAAAATCAGGTTTCTGCCGAAAATTTCACATTAATTATCCTGTCATGTCTCAATATTTCACACTCTTCCAGCTTGAACCCGCTTTCGATATCGACGCCGAAAACTTGGAGCAAACTTACCGCGCCTTGGCTGCCCGTTTTCATCCCGACAAATTCGCGTCCGCTTCCGCTTTCGAGCAAAAGCAGGTAGTGATGATGTCTTCCACCATCAACGATGCCTACCGCACTTTGAAAAATCCCATCGACCGCGCCGCGTACCTGTTGAAAGCGCAGGGCATTGATGCCGATGCGCCGGAGCATACCTCTTTTGCCCCCGAATTTCTCATGCAGCAAATGGAATGGCGTGAAACGCTGATGGATGCGCAGATGGAGCAAAACAACGAAGCCCTGCGCGCGTTGGATCAAGAAATCAGCCGCGAACAAGACAAGCTGTATCAAGATTTGCGGACGGCCTTTGCAGCAAAAGATCACGAAGCCGCCGCCCAATGGGTACGCCACGGCAGGTTTTTAAACAAACTGCGCAACGAAATCGCTGCCGCATCACAAGATTAAATGCACAGATTTCGAGCATCTGAAAGGTCGTCTGAAAACCGGAGTAAGGTTTCAGACGACCTTTATTGCTTATTTCATCATGTTGTATGCCATTATATTTTCAAAATTTAACACAAGTCCGAATTTGCCTTATTTCATAAGCGCATAGCCGCATGAGGGTTTTGATGTCGAAAAACACGTCTTCGCGGTAAGGCTTGAATCATAGGGGAAGAGGTCGTCTGAAAGAAAATCGGGAAAAGCACGATTTCAAAACAGCAGTCTTGTCAAGACTAGATAAGCAACGAAAAATACACTATATTGTGCCACTCGATATTAATACATACTGTATCTTGTGTTTCAGGATGGAGAAAGCTCACGATGAATGCACCGACTGATTTGAAAGTAACCAAGCGCGACGGACGTTTGGAAAATCTCGACTTAGACAAAATCCACCGCGTCGTTACTTGGGCGGCGGAAGGCTTGAAAAACGTTTCCGTATCGCAGGTCGAGCTCAAATCGCACATCCAGTTTTACAACGGTATCCGCACCGACGACATCCACGAAACCATCATCAAGGCAGCTGCCGACCTGATTTCGCAGGATACGCCCGACTATCAATATCTCGCCGCGCGTCTGGCGATTTTCCACCTGCGCAAAATCGCTTACGGCGAGTTCGAACCGCCGCACCTGTTCGACCACGTTAAAAAACTCACCGATGCGGGCAAATACGACCGCCACATCATCGAAGATTACAGCCGCGAAGAGTTTGACGAGCTGAACGCCTATATCGACCACAGCCGCGACATGACCTTCTCCTACGCTGCCGTGAAGCAGCTCGAAGGCAAATATCTGGTGCAGAACCGCGTTACCCGCCAGATTTATGAAACGCCGCAGTTCTTATACATTTTGGTGGCGATGTGCCTCTTCAGCAAATACCCGAAAGAGACCCGTTTGGACTACGTCAAACGTTTTTACGACGCCGTTTCTACGTTTAAAGTATCGCTGCCGACCCCGATTATGAGCGGCGTGCGCACGCCTACGCGCCAGTTCTCAAGCTGCGTATTGATTGAATGCGACGACAGTCTGGATTCCATCAACGCCACCACCAGCGCGATTGTGAAATACGTTTCCCAACGTGCGGGCATTGGCATCAACGCCGGACGTATCCGTGGTTTGGGCAGCGAAATTCGTGGCGGTGAAGCGCAACACACCGGCTGCATCCCGTTTTTCAAAATGTTCCAAGCGGCTGTTAAATCCTGCTCGCAAGGCGGCGTGCGTGGCGGTGCGGCAACTTTGTTCTACCCCTTGTGGCACATCGAAGCCGAAAGCCTGTTGGTGTTGAAAAACAACCGCGGCGTGGAAGACAATCGCATCCGCCAGCTTGATTACGGCGTGCAAATCAACCGCCTGCTGTACACCCGCCTAATTAAAGGCGGCAACATCACGCTGTTTTCACCCAACGAAGTCCCCGGCCTGTACGACGCGTTCTTTGCCGATCAAGACGAATTCGAACGTCTCTACACGAAATACGAGCAAGACCCGACCATCCGCAAACGCACCTTGTCGGCTACCGATTTGTTCTCCACGCTGATGCAGGAACGCGCCGGAACGGGACGCATCTACATCCAAAACGTTGACCACTGCAACACGCACAGCCCGTTTGACCCGCGCGTCGCGCCCGTGCACCAGTCCAACCTGTGCATGGAAATCGCCCTGCCGACCAAACCGCTGGACAACATCAATGACCCGAACGGCGAAATTGCCCTGTGTACCCTGTCTGCCTTCAACTTGGGCGCATTAAACAGCTTAGACGAGCTGGAAGGGCTTGCTGATTTGACCGTGCGCGCTCTCGATGCCTTGCTGGATTATCAAGACTATCCGGTCGAAGCCGCCCGCACCGCGACCATGAACCGCCGCACGCTCGGCATCGGTGTCATCAACTACGCCTACTATCTGGCGAAAAACGGCGTCCGTTACAGCGACGATTCCGCGCTTGGCCTGACCCACCGTACCTTTGAAGCCATGCAGTATTACCTGCTCAAAGCATCGGTAAACCTTGCCAAAGAATACGGCGCGTGCCCGCTGTTCAACCAAACCGTTTATTCGCAAGGCAAACTGCCCATCGATACCTACAAAAAAGACTTGGATGCCGTATGCAGCGAACCGCTGTTGTGCGACTGGGAAAGCCTGCGCTCCGACATCGTCAAATACGGTCTGCGCAACTCCACCCTGACCGCACTCATGCCGTCTGAAACCAGTTCGCAAATTGCCAACGCCACCAACGGCATCGAGCCTCCACGCGGCCTGGTCAGCGTTAAAGCATCAAAAGACGGTATTTTGAAACAAGTCGTACCGGAATTTGAAACCCTGAAAGATGCCTACGAAACCCTGTGGCAGCTTCCCGGCAACGAAGGCTACCTGAAACTCGTCGGCGTAATGCAAAAATTCGTCGATCAATCGATTTCCGCCAATACCGCCTACGATCCGAACAAATTTGAAGGCAGCAAAGTTTCCATGAAACAAATGCTGAAAGACCTGTTAACTGCCTATAAATACGGCGTCAAAACCCTGTACTACCATAACACCCGCGATGGTGCGGACGATACGCAGGCCGATATTCAGGATGACGGCTGCGCAGGTGGGGCCTGTAAGATTTGATAATGGGAGATTTCAGACGACCTTTAGAGTTTAAAAGGTCGTCTGAAAATATAGTTAATTAAATTCATGATTATTGTAGGCGGGATTTTAGCCTAATCTATCTATGAAGAGGTTTAATTCTATGGCTAGTAATACTTCTCAACAGCTTGAGATAGATTTTCAAGTTGAAGTTCAAAAAAATATTAATGGTATCGAGATGGGAGTTCTTGATAATGGCATTCCATATTTAACACAAACAGGACTTGCCGCTCTTACTGGTGTAAAACGTAGCGTAATATATGATATTAGCACTGAATGGGAAAATACTTTTAATGACGATATTATTGGTGGAAAAGATAGAAACTCTTTATTGCGAGAAATGCTTATAAAAAAAGGCTATAAAGAGTCTAAATTATATTTAGAGATTACTACAAATGGGCAAAAGCATTATGCATATCCAGATATCGTTTGTATGGCGATATTAGAGTATTACGCTTTCGATAGTAAAAATAAAACAGATACTGCTTTAACGCATTTTAGGGAGCTTGCTGGATATGGTTTACAAGCATACATTTATCAATCCTTAAAATATAGCCCGTTTGATAAATGGAAATACCATAATGATAGAGTTTCAATTCTACAGAATAATGTTCCTCAAGGATATTTTATTATTTTTCAAGAGATTACGGGTATGATTGTTGATTTAATTAATGCTGATGTTACTGTTAATCACAAAACTATACCAGATATTAGTGTTGGCAAACTATGGGCAAAATTTTGGAAGGCAAATAGTTTAAGCTACCAATATGGCGAACATATTCATTGTGCACATAATTATCCAGATTATTACCCTCAAGCGGCAAGCAATCCACAATCTGTATACGCTTACCCTGAAAATGCACTACCTGAATTTAGACGTTGGTTTAGAGAGACGTATTTGCCAACAAAATTCCCTACTTACATTTTAAATAAAGCTAATATTTTGTCTGGGGGTAAATCAGAAGCTCTAAGAATTGGAAGTATGTATCAAACTAAGCAAATTGGTAGTGACTTAAAGAGTTGAGTTTTATTAAAGCTAAAAAAGTAAGCTCAAATTCATCCTGTAATCAACGCTCTTCTCTCTTATGTGGAAGTAACAGAGGTACTGTTCAGGCGGTACCAAGGTCGTATGAACATCTGAATACCAAACAAATCCATTCTTTAATTTAAGAGAAATGCCATGTCCTGTGAACACCTAGTCATGTCATACAGCACCTTTTCCAAAACCAAAAACGACGCGCTTAAAGAGCCGATGTTTTTTGGTCAGCCGGTGAATGTTGCCCGTTATGACCAGCAGAAATACGAAGTATTTGAAAAACTGATTGAAAAGCAGCTGTCGTTTTTCTGGCGTCCGGAAGAAATCGACGTATCGCGCGATCGTATTGACTACGCCAATCTGCCCGAACACGAAAAACATATTTTCATCAGCAATCTGAAATACCAAACCCTGCTCGATTCGATCCAAGGCCGCAGCCCTAATGTTGCGTTCTTACCTTTGGTGTCGATTCCTGAGCTGGAAACGTGGATTGAAACGTGGAGCTTCAGCGAAACCATCCACTCGCGCAGCTACACTCATATCATCCGCAATATCGTGAATGATCCTTCAGTTGTGTTCGATGATATTGTGCAAAACAAATACATCATTGCCCGTGCTGAAGACATTGCCTGCTATTACGATGATTTGATTGAATACACCCAATATTACAATCTGTTGGGCGAAGGTACACACAATATCGGCGGCAAACTTGTTACCGTATCTTTGCGCGAGTTGAAGAAAAAGCTCTATCTCTGCCTGATGTGTGTGAATGTATTGGAAGCCATCCGCTTTTACGTTTCATTTGCCTGCTCTTTCGCCTTTGCCGAGCGCGAATTGATGGAGGGCAACGCCAAAATCATCAAGCTGATTGCCCGTGACGAAGCCCTGCATCTGACCAGCACCCAGCATATGCTCAACCTGATGCGTGCCGGTGCCGATGATCCTGAAATGGCTGAAATTGCAAATGAATTGCAGGACGAGTGTTTCAACCTCTTCAAAAAAGCAGCCGAGCAGGAAAAAGAATGGGCGGCCTATCTGTTTAAAGATGGCTCAATGATTGGCCTGAATAAAGAAATTTTGGCTCAATACGTTGAATACATTACCAATCTGCGTATGCAGGCAGTTGGCCTTCCTGCCGGATTTGAAGGTGCGACCCAAAACCCGATTCCTTGGATCAACGCGTGGCTGTCGTCCGACAACGTGCAGGTCGCGCCGCAGGAAGTGGAAATTTCTTCTTACTTAATCGGTCAGATCGATTCGGAAGTCAGCGCGGACGATTTGGGCGATTTCGAACTGTAATCAAACTCGGCGGTTTTTCCGCATTTCCATCATCAGAGGTCGTCTGAACAGGTGTAGAAACGAAATCAAAGATTTCGGTTACACCGTGCAGACGGCCTTTCCCGCTTAAACAGATAACGATGGCACTTATCAGCACACACGATAAAACCTTCGAGCTTCAAGAGGGCGAAACCTTATTGGAGGGCTTGGAGCGCACCGGCCACGAGGTCGAATATCAGTGCCGCAGCGGCTATTGCGGTTCCTGCCGCGTCAAAATATTGGACGGCAGGGTGTCCTACGACGATTTCCCGCTGGCGTTTGTTGCGCCCGGCGAGATTCTGCCGTGTTGCTGTCGGGTAAATGAGGATATTAAGGTTGATTGCCGCGTTCGGATGAGTGAACCGGATTTGTTTGATGTTAGCTTGTTTGATGAGCAGGAATAACTTTAATTGATTAGATTGGTAGTGGATTCGAATAGGGATATGAGTGTTTTTATTTGAATCTATCAACTAACTGATTTTTATATTTTAAATACACATTACTGGAAATATAGAATGATCAAAAACAATACATCCCAATTTTTCTTATTATCCCTCGCCGTCTTATTGGCGGCTTGCTCTCCTGACAAACAGGATAAGGTAAAAGAATCTGCCGCTTCTGCGCCTTTATCTTCTGTTTTCGAGAAATCCAATACAAATGATAAGACCGTAGAAACGGACATAAACAAAGTAGAAAGCGCACCTTCTTCAAATTGCACCCACCTGCATCAGATTGACGGCATTGATGATTTTGTCCGTCAGGTTGCCGAGAATATCGATTCCAGTTGTTTGTTTGAACGCAGCCCTAAAGAATTGGCGGCGATTTGGGGCATTCCCGGCGGAGATGACCCGCTGGAGCAGGCACTGTTCTCTGATATTGATCCGAATGATCCTGAAAACGTTAATAAAGTGATAGAAGCTATTGATCAGATGACAAAAGGAGAGCGGAGCTATGATCAGCAGGCGGTAGAATCGCTGACGCAAAAAGTAGAGACACTCAGACATCGAGATACGTTGGTTTTATCAACAGGCAAACAGACAAGCCAAGGCTCGGATCAGCCGCTGAGAATAACGCGCAATTTCGGCATAGAAGCAACGCCGGAATATCTCAAGAAACACGGCGGCGGGTTTGGCGGCAGTTTTCAAAACATTAGCCAGTTGCCCGAATATTTGAAATCGCGCGGGAAGATTTTTGAGGCGCAAAGGGCATTCCGCCTGTTCAACCGCGACCGCAACCCTGATAAGCCTTATCTGGAAATTGTGTTTGACGAAAGCGGGAAAATCGTTTTGATTACCGTATATGAAAATGTTTCCAATCCGGCAAGCGGGATTCATTTGATGTGATGGGCTTGGGAGTAAACGGGAAGGGTGGAAACCTAGACTTATTGAGCGTCGGCTGAGAGCTTGATGCGATGGCAGTGTGATTGAAAACCTTAAGAATCTATCTTGTTTCGCGTTCAATATCGAAAAGGTCGTCTGAAACCTGAATCGGGTTTTCAGACGACCTTTTGTTTATATAGTGGATTAACTTTAAGCCAGTACGGCGTTGCCTCGCCTTAGCTCAAAGAGAACGATTCTCTAAGGTGCTGAAGCACCAAGTGAATCGGTTCCGTACTATCTGTACTGTCTGCGGCTTCGTCGCCTTGTCCTGATTTTTGTTAATCCACTATATGTTCGAGCTTAACCAAATACTTAACGGCTGTCTTTCCATTGGTAATATTTCGAGCCGAGGAAGGAGCCGAGTTTGCGCAGGAAAGGTTGGGTAATGATGCTCGGGTGTTTGAGTTTTTCAAACGGTTTCAGACGACCATCGTCGCCCATGATGGCTTCGGCGATGGCAAGGCCTGCTATGCCGGTAATCGCCATGCCGTGCCCCGAGTAGCCTTGGGCATAGTAAACAGTAGGCGCGAATCTGCCGAAGTGGGGAGCGAGGTTGGCGGTAATGTCACATTCGCCGCCCCATGAGTATTCGATTTTGACATCGGCAAGCTGCGGGAAGACTTTGAGCATGTCTTGACGGACAAGCTCGGTCATGCGGTCGGGGTCGTCGATGAACTCGTTGTCTTTACCGCCGAAGAGCAGGCGGCCGTCCGCGCTGAGGCGGTAGTAGTCGAGGACGTGGCGGTTGTCGCAGACAGCCATGTTGTTGCGGATGAGGTCTCTGGCGCGTTCGCCCAGCGGCTCGGTGGCGATGATGAAGGTGCTGATGGCGATGGCTTTTTTTTCTAGTATTTTGAATTTGTTGTGCAAGCCGGCGTAGGTGTTGACGGCATACACGAGATTTTGGCATTCGATGCTGCCGTCCGGGGTATAGATGAGCCAGCCGCCTTGATAGGGTTCGATACGGGTCATCGGGGACTGTTCGAAAATCTGCGCGCCTGCTTCTGCGGCGGCGCGGGCGATGCCCAGGGTGTAGTTGAGCGGATGGAGGTGGCCGGAATGTGGGTCGAACTGTGCGCCTAAGTACATATCGCTGGCAAGTTGTTGCTTGAGCGTGGCTTTATCCCAGAGTTGGTAATGGGTAGCGCCGTAATGTTGTCGGGCGTGTTCATGCCATTGTTGCAATTCTTCCCAATGCTGCGGGCGGATGGCGACAGTAGCATAGCCGCGCTGCCAGTCGCAGGCGATTTGATATTTTTTAACCCGTTCGTCAACGAGTTCGACGGCTTGCAGGGATTGCTGCCAAAACCAGCGGGCTTGTTCCAAGCCGACTTGTTTTTCGATTTCTTCCATGCCGCAGGCGTAATCGCTGATGACTTGCCCGCCGCTGCGCCCTGATGCGCCGAAGCCGATGCGGGCGGCTTCGAGTACGGTTACTTCGCGTCCGTTTTCGGCAAGGGGAAGTGCGGTGCAAAGTCCTGTCAATCCGCCGCCGATGACGCAGGTCTCAGTTTTCAGACGACCTTCAAGCTTGGGATAAGCGGCGCGGGGATTGATGGTGCTGAAATAATAGGAGGGAAGGTATTCTTTGAAATTGGGATGAATCATAGGGTAATGCTTCGATCGTCTTCAGACGACCTTTGGTGGGAATTGAGGGTCGTCTGAAAAGTGGGTTAAACGGGTTGTGTGAAGAAAACAGGCTGACCTTGCATTGATGCGGTCAGCCTGTCTGATTGGGTCAATTTGTTTTTTCTGCGGCAAGCTTTTCCTGACGGTAGGCTTCGGCGGCTTCTCGATCGCGTTTGGTTGCTTGGCGCATCATCCAATAATTGATGACGATGACCAGCGTACCGATAATGCCGATCAGGATGGTTGCCAACACGTTCATCTGCGGGTCGAGACCCAGCTTGATTTTGGAGAAAATCACCTGCGGCAATGTGGAAGAACCGGGGCCGGATAGAAAGGAGGTAATCACCAAATCATCCAGCGACAGGGTAATGCCGAGCAGGAAGCCTGAAGCGATGGCAGGCGCAATCAAGGGCAGGGTGATGACGAAAAAGATTTTCAGCGGACGCGCACCCAAGTCCATTGCGGCTTCTTCGAGCGATTGGTCGAGCTCCACCAGACGCGAACGAATAACGACGGTAATGTATGCCATACAAAGCGTCGTATGTCCGAGGAAAATGGTGAAGAAACCGCGGTCGAAGTACAGGTTTTGCAGCAATTCGCTGCCTTGCAGGAACATTTGCACCTGAATAATCAGGAGCAGCATGGACAAACCGGTAATCACGTCAGGCATAACCATAGGCGCGGAAATCATACCGGCAAACAAGGTGCTGCCGCGGAAGCGTTTGATGCGCGCCATCGCGTAGCCTGCCAACGTACCCAAAACGACGGCTGCAAGCGAGGAAACGGCGGCAATGCGCAGCGACAGCCAAGCGGCTTCCAAGATAGTGTCGTTTTCCAGCAATGCGCCGTACCACTTGGTTGAAAAGCCGCCCCAAACGGTAACCAGCTTGGATTCGTTAAAGGAATAGATGACCAAGACGACCAGAGGAATATACAGAAACGCCAGCGACAGCATCAGCATCAGTTTCAGGAACCAAGATAATCGGGATTTTTGCATTATTTGGCTCCTTCTTCCAATTCGCGGTTTTCATAATGCTGGAACAGCGCAATCGGCACGACCAGCAGTGCAACCATGACGACGGCAACGGCGGAAGCCAGCGGCCAGTTGTTTTGGTCGAAGAACGCCTGCCACAAGACTTTACCGATCATCAGGTTTTCCGAACCGCCGACCAGTTCGGGAATCACAAATTCACCGACTGCGGGAACGAAAACCAGCATGGAGCCTGCGATGATGCCTGTTTTGGATAGGGGCAGGGTAATGGTGAAGAACGATTTGATCGGACCTGCACCCAAATCAGAAGCAGCTTCGAGCAGGCGGTTGTCGAGTTTCACCAGTTGTGTATAAAGCGGCAGTATCATAAACGGTAGATAGGCATAAACCATAACCAAGTTCAGCGAGAACGCGTTGTAGAACAGGTCTAAAGGTTCTTCGATGATCTGCATTTTGAGTAGGAAATTGTTGATGATGCCGTTGTGTCCCAACAGACCCATCCATGCATAGACGCGCAGCAGGAAGGAAGTCCAGAAAGGCAGCATAATCGCAAGCAGCAGACCGTTGCGCATGGCTGGATTGGCGCGCGAAATAGCATAGGCGGTCGGATAACCGATCAGCAGACAAATGATGGTCGTCGTCAGCGCGGTCTTAATGGAAGACCAGTAGGTCATCAGATAGATATTGCTGTTTTCGCTGTCGCCGAACGGATTCAGGGTATTCCAAAAATTTTGGAAAATATCGGCATAGTTTTGATAACTGATGGCGATGTTCAGACGACCTAAATCTTCATCGACGCTGGTCAGCGGCGTAAACGGCGGAATGGCGATTTCTTGTTCGGCAAAGCTGATTTTCAGCACGATGGCGAACGGAATTAGAAACAGCACCAAAAGCCAGATATACGGCACGGCGATGACCGTGCGCTGACCCGGGCGGCGGAACAGTTTGTTTTTCAGTTTTTTAAGGTTCATCTCATTCCCCTTAAATTAACGGAACAACGGAGTCGGTTGGTTTTCCGGCCAGCTGATATAGACGGTTTCGTCCCAAGTCGGCGGCGTGATGTTACGCACGTACCAATAAGGTGCGGGAACTTGGCTTTTGACGACGCGGCCGTTGGCGAGTTTGATGTGGTAGATGGCGAAACTGCCCAAGTAGGCGATTTCTTCCACTGTGCCTTTTGCCCAGTTGAAGCTGCCCAAGTGGTCGGGTTTTTCTTTGTACAAATCAATATCTTCGGGACGGATGCTGACCCAAATGTCTTGTTCGCTCGGGCCGCCCAGACCGTGGTCGATGCGGACGTGGTTTTCCAAGCCTTCGCATTCGATGACGGCATAATCGGCATGGTCTTCAATCACAACGCCGCCGAAAATATTGGTCTCGCCGATGAATTCGGCGGTAAAGCGGCTGTTGGGGTAGTCGTACACGTCGCTGGGCGTACCGACCTGTTGCAACTGACCGTCGGACATAATGGCGATGCGGGTCGCCATCGTCATCGCTTCTTCTTGGTCGTGCGTGACCATGATGCAGGTTACGCCGACTTGTTCCAGCGTATTGACCAATTCGAGCTGGGTTTGTTGGCGCAATTTTTTGTCCAACGCGCCCAAAGGTTCGTCAAGCAGCAGGATTTTCGGACGTTTTGCCAAGCTGCGTGCCAAAGCGATACGCTGTTGCTGGCCGCCGGATAATTGATGCGGTTTGCGCTTGGCGTATTTGGTCATCTGCACCAGACGCAGCATTTCTTCCACGCGCGCAGCGATTTCATCTTTGGGCATTTTGTCTTGTTTCAGACCGAAGGCAATGTTCTGTTCCACAGTCATGTGCGGGAACAGAGCATAGCTTTGAAACATCATATTGATGGGGCGCTCGTAGGGGGCAAGTTTGGTAATGTCCTGACCGTCCAGAATGATTTTGCCCTGATTAGGGCTTTCCATGCCCGCCAGCATACGCAGCAGCGTGGATTTGCCGCTGCCGGAGCTGCCCAAAAGGGCAAAGATTTCATGTTGATAAATATCCAAGTCGATGTTATCGACAGCGTAATTGTCACCAAACTTTTTCACCAAGCCTTGGATTTTGAGATAAGGTTTGGCTGAAGACGCAGTGGTTGCGGTCATAATGGCAATACTCCAATAAAAATGACGAGTACCGGCAAAACGGATTTTCGAAAGGGTGATAAAAAGCTGTTTGATTGCTGGCGGGAGTCGCAGCGTCGAAACGTCGTCTGAAACTCTTGTGAAGCGCACGGGCAGCATGGATGGGAAACGGGTGGAAATACAAGGATAAACCGTCTCCGCAGAACTCGCTATTATATTAGCCTATGGCACGCAGGGGCAATACGAAATTGCCCGAAGGGGCTGATTTCTCGCGGATTCGATTTAAACAGTGCGGCTTGTTATCGGTCGGATTGAATCTACTATCAAACCCATACGGGCAAATAGGGATGAGCAGTTGCCTTCATATGGGAAATTTAAGCGCGTTGTTTTTATGCAATTAATTTATATGGATATTATGCTTTTATCTTAAATATTTATTCAAAATATAATAAAATTTGAAATATTATAGTGGATTAACTTTAAACCAGTACGGTGTTGCCTCGCCTTGCCGTACTATCTGTACTGTCTGCGGCTTCGTCGCCTTGTCCTGATTTGAATTTAATCCACTATAACAACAAAAGTAGTTTCTTAGGGTTGTTTGCCAAGCGCAATGAGAAACAGATTTCAAATGGATTTTTTTGTGAATTTTCACGCAAGGGGTAAAACATGAGTATCAAACAGTGGCCTGAAGGCGAGCGGCCGCGCGAGAAATTATTGGCGCGTGGTGCAGGCGCATTGAGCGATGCGGAGTTATTGGCGATTTTGCTGCGGGTGGGTACGCGTGGGATGAGCGCGGTGGATTTGGCGCGTTATCTGTTGAATGAGTTTGGCAGCTTGGGCAAGCTGATGAGTGCCGACGCGAAAACGCTTTCTGCATACAAGGGCATGGGTTTGGCGAGTTTTACCCAATTTGCCGTCGTCAAAGAAATCGGCAGGCGGATTTTGGGCGAGGATTTGCAGGAAAACATCACGCTTTCCAGTCCGAAAGCCGTTGCCGATTATCTGCGCCTGCATTTAGGGCACGAAAAGATAGAAGTCAGCACCGCGCTTTTGCTCAACCGCCAAAACAGGCTGATTGCCATGCGCGAACTTTCGCGCGGAACGGTGGCGGAAAATACCGTCTATATCAGGGAAATCGTCAAGCTCGCATTGGACGAATACGCCGACAGCCTGATTATCGCGCACAATCATCCCGGCGGTTCGGCAACGCCTTCGCAATCGGACATCGCGTTTACAGGTCGTCTGAAACAGGCTTTGGCATTGGTTGATGTCTCGCTTTTAGACCATTTTATTGTTACGGCGACAGAAGTCTGCTCGATGCGGGAACAGGGGTATATGGAAGGGTAAAGTGATATTGCTGGGTGGGGCAAAGGTTGGGTTAAGGTCGTCTGAAAACAGGTTTCAGACGACCTTTGTACTGATGTCAGTGTATTCAATATATAGAGTTAATACTTTGAATATGGATAATATTTTATAACTAGACGGGCATGTAGGGTCGTCTGAAAATTCTTTTCTATAAACTGGAAAATAGGTGAAACTAGATGAAATCAAGCCCTTTCGCTGATGATGCCGGACACGCCGACTTCGTGCGGATTGATGCGGGCGGTTTCTTCCTGCCCCAGTCCGACCAATTTGCGCAGCCGCGTCATATAGGCGTTGACATCCAAGCCGCGTCCGTAGCGTTGCGCTTCCCATATGGTTTCTGCCAGCGCATCCATCATATCGTGTTCGGCGCGTATCCAATCGCCGCCGTAGCGTGCGCAGAGTTGTCCGTGTATGGCGCGGATGCCGGGCGGTTGGTCGATGGCTGCTTGTTCTTGCAGGGAGAGATGCAGCGACATATGCAGGAAGGGATTGGTTTCTCCTTCTTCGGGCGTCCAGGTCTTGTCCAGATAGTCTTCGATATTTTCGAGATAGCGGGCGTATTCGGGATGGGCTTCGATAATCCGCAGGGCTTTTTGTTGCAGGCCGTCCAGTTGCAGGGGGGTGAGGCGTTGTCGCCAGACATGGGCGAAAAAACGGCGGACATCGTGTGTGTTGACATCGTACATGGCGGGAATTTCAGAAATTCGGATAGGGTGATTATATAGTTATCTTTCCTGCTTTTACATTTGATTAACGGTTTATGCCTCAGGGCGTTTTAAAATGCAGCTTTGCTTCTTATCTTATGGAATAACGATGACCCCTTATTTGTCCGCTTTTGTATTATCTGTCCCGATGGCGGTTGCCGCGCCGTATGTGGCAGCTGAAACGCACCCCGCACAGGCTCAGATGCAGCAGAATATAGATGCAGTTTTGAAAATCGCGCGCAACGGCTCTTTGAGCGAGGCGCAAAAGGTCAAGCAGATCGAGCAGTATGCAGACCGTTATCTGGATTACGAACGTATTTCCGCTTTGGCGGTCGGTGCGCCTTGGCGTGAATTCTCCGCTACTCAGAAAACGGAATTTATCCGCGCTTTTAAAGACATGATTATAGCCATGTATTCGCATTCCGCCTTAATCGGCGCGGCGGATGCTCAGGTAAGGCTGTTGCCGAAAATGACGGTCAACGGCAATAAGTTCGACGTGTTTTCTGAACTGCACACCAAAAAAGGGACGAAATACGAAGTGGCCTACCAGCTTTATAAGGTCGGCCCTGTCTATAAAATCTACAACATCCGCGTGGACGGAACGAGCCTGGTAACGGTTTACCGCAACCAGTTCGGCGAACTTATCAAGCAAAAAGGCATAGACGGCACCATCGCGACTGTCAAAGCCAAAGGGCTGAAAAAGCAATAAATCAAATGACAAAAGGTCGTCTGAAAGTTTCAGACGACCTTTTCCTATTTGTTTAAATTGTTATTTCAACATCAAAATCGCAACCACCGTTGCTACCGCGATCGCCAAAGCGGCAATCAGTTTGGCAGCGGAAGCAAATTTTAAGGCGACGGTTTGCCCTTCGATATGTTTGTAGCCGCTGATCATCGGGTGGATCAAATCTTTTTTCTTCAGAAACTTATACGCTAAGACCGTAACGATGTGTAATCCTGCCAAAGCCGCCAGCAGGTTGAAGAAGTTGACGTGGATTTTGCGCATCAGGCTGCCCGTGTTCGAGCTGACCAGATGGTTGAGATAGCCGCTGTCGGTAAACGTGTTTTCATCGGCGGCGAACAAGCCCGTCGTTACTTGCAGTAAGACCGCCGCAATCAGCGCGATGACCATCAGCGCGCCCAAAGGGTTGTGTCCGGGCTGTTCGTTTTCAGTCAGGTTGCCTTGCAGGTAGCGGCGGATGGACGACGGGCCGCGCACGAATTGCGAAAACAGTGCCGTATCGCTGCCCCACAAGCCCCAACACAGGCGGAAGATAATCAGTCCGACGATCAGCAGCCCGCAGCGCAAGTGCCAAACCAGCATCCCACCGCCAGCCTGCGCGCTGTACCACATAAATCCGACCGATAAGACCAAGAGCCAGTGAAACAGGCGCGTCGGCAAATCCCAGACTTTGACTTTTTGTTTCATTTAGATATTCCTTGTTGTGCGGTTGTAGTGTTCCTATACGGGGCGGTAGAATCGTGAAAACAACAGTCGATAAAAGAGGGATTACAACCTCTTTTCGCCACGCAACCGCTATTTTACCAAACTCAGGCAGATTGATGATGAACCCGTCCTATACGCTCCCCGATACGCCCGATTTTTTTCAGACGACCTCGCAATTTCCCGACGTATTCACCCCGCGCCAAGCAGAATCTCACAAAGGGACATACGGCACGCTCGCTATCGTCGGCGGCGCATCGGGCATGAGCGGCGCCGTCGTACTCGCTTCCACCGCCGCGATTTATCAAGGCAGCGGCAAAGTGTGGGCAGGCTTCAATCAAACCGCCTTGCCCTTCGCCGTCATTCCCGAACGCCCCGAAATCATGTTGGCAACCACCGAAGATTTGCTGAAACGGTCGGACATCAGCGCATGGGCGGTCGGCTGCGGCATGGGTTTGGGCGAAACCGCCAACCGAATCTTAAATACCGTGTTGACGCACAATCAAGATGCACCGTTGTTGCTTGATGCCGACGCACTGACTTTGCTGGCAAGGTCTAACCCCGAAACCCGCGAAGCAGCACAAAAGCGCGGTAATCTGGTTCTGACCCCGCACCCTGCCGAAGCCGCCCGCCTGCTTGGTGCATCAACCCAAACCGTCCAGCAAGACAGAATGTCCGCCGTCCAAACCATCAGCGCAACGTTCCAAGCCGTAACCGTCTTAAAAGGACACCGCACGCTTGTCGCCGCGCCCGACGGCACGGTCTATACCAACCCAAGCGGCAACGCCGGACTTGCCACCGCAGGCAGCGGCGACGTTTTAAGCGGCATCATCGGCAGCCTGCTCGCACAAGGCATTGCCCCATTCCAAGCCGCCTGCGCCGGCGTATGGCTGCACGGCGCAGCGGCGGATGTCATCAAACACTCGACGGGCGTGGAAGCCGGTATGCTAGCAGGCGAAATCGCACCTGCCGCCAGATGGTTGAGGAATCGGCTGATGATCGAGAACACAAAAGTTTAAAGAAAGAGGTCGTCTGAAAACGGGGTTGGCAAACCTGCCGAAACCGGTTTTCAGACGACCTGTGTATTGTTTTAGATAAAAAAGGGAAAAAATGAAACCAAATATTTTTGATATTGCCACTAAAGAGCTGAGTCAGGATGCTTTTATTACTTGGCTATTGATGTTTGCCGACGAGGAATGCAAAGGGGAAGATAAAGCTTTGAACGAATGTGCAAGGGAATTTCTTACAGAATTAATCAAATCACACTACCCGAATTTTGATGAAAAAATTACTTCTGTAAAAGCGGGGAGACAAAGGGGAAATATTGATATATGGGCTGAAGTAGATGATAGATATTTCATTGTAATTGAGGACAAAACCAATACTAAGGAGCATTCTAATCAGCTAAACCGGTATAAGGACGCTGCGGAGAGAATGGCGGAAGGTAAAAGCATTGTATGCATTTATATAAAAACCGGTAATGAAAACAAAGCAAGTCTGACAAGGGTGGAAAATAAAGGGTTCAAGGTTTTTGACAGGAAAAATCTTATTCGTATCCTCGAACAATACACAGATATCAAGAATAATATTTTTGTCGATTTTCTCGAGCGGATTAAAAGGATGGAGGACAAAAATAATCAATTTGGAGAGATAGCCATTACAGAATGGCAGGGTAGTGATTGGCAGGGATTTTTTCAATTTCTAGAAAATGAATTACCAGTGACAGATATGTGGTGGGATTATGCAAATAATCCCAGTGGCGGTTTTTGGTGGTATGCCTTTTCTAAATTGCCGTTGACAGACAAAAACTTTATTTATATGCAGTTGGAGCAAAGTAAGGCAAGGCTTTGCTTTAAGGTTGATATATCTGACGAGAGTGTTGAAAACGATAGAAGACAAATACGAAATAAACTTTTTGATTTGTTTATATCGGAGGCTCGCAAAGAAGGTTTCTTCGAGATTAAAAAACCGCAAAAGTTTGGGAAGGGGAAAACCATGACGTTTGCCGTGGTTGAAAGAGAGGGTTGGTTTGGTAACGATAAATTGGATAGGGAGAGCATTGTTAAAAATATTCTGAAGTATCAGGAATTTTTTATAGCGTTTCAGAAAAAATTCAAAGCTGATACGCAGTGTCCAGAACAGGCATAAATGCCCAGTTTACGTTTTAAAAAATAATAAAGAAAGGATTTCAGACGACCTAACCATCCGTTTGAAATCCTTCTCTGAACAGACTAAACTGCCGACTTGCTTTTTTCCATCATCCTTAATTTTGTCCATTACACACCATGTCCAAACCGCTCATCATCCGCTGGCTCATCGTCTGCCTGATACCCTTGGCAACGCTTGCCATTTTCGCCGTCAATCCGCCTGAAAACGCGGCGCAACACTTAATCAACGGCATCATCCTTGCCTGTGAAGCAACGTTTTTATTCAAATTTGTCTTTTTCGACACCATCAAGCATCTTAGTTTTGAAAAGGTCGTCTGAAAGCAGCTTGGCAGGTTTGCTGAAACCGTTTTCTCAGACGACTTAATCCTATATTTTTTTAATTTTCATACAGCATCAAACCATGTCTTCCATCCGCTCTTTCAGTTCCACTTTACTGCTCGCGCTGCTGCCTTTGGGCTTCCTTATCGTGATGGTCGTCGCGCCTTTGGTTGCGCTGGCTTTTTACGACGGGAGTGCATGGGGCGGGGTGTTGCGCGATGATTATATGCAGCACCTTATCTCATGGACCGCATTTCAGGCTTTGGCAACCTGCGTGCTGGCGGGGATTTTGGGCGTGCCTGCGGCGTGGGTGTTGGCGCGTTTGGATTTCCGGGGACGCGCTTTGGTGTTGAGGCTGTTGATGCTGCCTTTCGTGATGCCGACTTTGGTAGCGGGTATGGGCGTGTTGGCTTTGTTCGGCACAAACGGTGCCGTTTGGGCGGGCTGGCAGGATACGCCGTATCTGTTGATTTACGGCAATGTGTTTTTCAATCTGCCGGTTTTGGTGCGCGCGGCGTATCAGGGATTTTTGCAGGTTCCCGAGGCGCGACTGCAAACGGCGCAGGCTTTGGGGGCGGGGGCTTGGCAACGGTTTTTAAGGGTGGAATGGCCGGTATTGCGCCCGTGGTTGGCGGGCGGTTTGTGTTTGGTTTTCCTGTATTGTTTTTCGGGGTTCGGACTGGCTTTGCTGTTGGGCGGTGACCGCTATGCTACGGTGGAAGTGGAGATTTACCGACTGATTGCGTATGAATTGGATATGGCGCAGGCTTCCGTCTTGGTATGGCTGGTGTTGGGGATTACCGCGGCGGCGGGATTGCTGTATGCGCGGTTGAGCCGTCGGACGGATGCGGACAAGGCACACGCCGCACCGCGTCCGCGCAAGCCCGCAACAGCGGCGGAACGGCTGATGGTCGCGGCGGTATTGTCGGTGTTGTGTGTATGCTGTCTGATGCCCTTGCTTGCAGTTGTCCGGCAGGCCGCCCTTGCCGGAGAGTCTTGGCGGGTATTGCTCGAGGGCGAAACGCTGGCGGCGCTTTGGAACACCGTTCGTTTTTCGGCGGCGGCGGTTGCTGCCGCTGCGGTATTGGGCGTGTCGTATGCCTGCTTGGCAAGACGCGCGGCGTGGGTGAGGGGAGCGGTATTTTTGCCGTTTATGGTGTCGCCGGTCTGTGTGGCGTTCGGCGTGCTGCTGCTGTATCCGCAATGGACGGCATCGCTGCCGCTTTTGATTGCCGCTTATGCGCTGTTGGCGTATCCGTTTGTTGCCAAAGATGTTTTGGCGGCATGGGATGCGTTGCCGCAAGGCTATGGCGAGGCGGCGAGGACTATGGGGGCAAACCGTTTTCAAACGACCTTTTACATCACCGCCCCATTGCTGAAACCTGCTTTCAGGCGCGGGCTGACTTTGGCGGCGGCAACCTGCGTCGGCGAGTTTGCGGCAACGCTGTTTTTGGCACGTCCCGAATGGCAGACGCTGACCACCCTGATTTACGCCTATCTGGGCAGGGCGGGGGCGGACAATTATTCGAGGGCGATGGTGTTGACGGCGGTATTGATGCTGTTTGCGACGATGGTGTTTTTGCTGCTGGACGGAAAGGACGAGGACTGAATCATATTGAAGGTCGTCTGAAAAGGCGGTTTCATCTTGGTAAAACCGGTTTTCAGACGACCTTTTCGGTATGGTTGCCTGTTTTGACCGTATATTCCAACGCTTTGTAAGGTTTTAGCGTGGATGAAATATAACCGTTTTCAGGACGGCGGACGTAATCGAGATAATCCTGCATGGCAGGTGAGAAGCCTTCCACATCGTCCACGGTGATGACCGCGCGGTCGGCAAGATTCGGTTCCAGCAGCTTGAATACGGGGAATACCAAATCCGGCCAGCCGTCGAGTAAGACGAAATCGGGGCGGATGGCTAAGTCTTTTAAGGTTTCCAGCGCATCGCCTTCGCGAAGCTCGATATAGTCTGCCAAACCGGCTTCTTGAAAATGTTTTCTCGCCGCTGCGGCTTTGTGCGGCAGATATTCGCAAGTGATGACGCGCCCTCCGTTGACTCTGGCGGCTGCGGCAAGATACAGCGTCGAAATGCCGTAGGAAGTCCCGAATTCGACAATATTTTTTGCACCCGATGCCAAAGCCTGCATATACAAAAACTTGCCTTGTTGCGGTGCGATGGGGATGTATTTGTCTTCGTAAAAACTTTCGTTTTCCCCCGTCCAATCCAGCCCTTTGCCCAAGAGCTTGAAAATCTTGGGCAGAAAATGAAAAAACATCTGTCTGTTTTGCTTTAAGGCTTGGGTGTAGAGCCGCAGCAAAACGGCTTCGGCTTGAGGCGCTTGTAGAAAAGCGAACATTTTCGGCGTCAGCTTGGGCATGTAGATTCTCCTTTTCAGCTCAAATCCTTCATATTTCCCATCTTGCCACAGCTTCGCTTTTCAGACGACCCCTGCATCCAAACTCCGCTATAATGGCGGCTTTCCCATTATTTCATTCAAAAGACGGTCTTATCATGAAACACATCCACATTATCGGTATCGGCGGCACGTTTATGGGCGGGGTTGCCGCCATTGCCAAAGAAGCGGGGTTTAGAGTCAGCGGTTGCGACGCGAAGATGTATCCGCCGATGAGCACCCAGCTCGAAGCCTTGGGCATAGACGTACACGAAGGCTTCGACGCCGCGCAGTTGGACGAATTTAAAGCCGACGTTTACGTTATCGGCAATGTCGCCAAGCGCGGGATGGATGTGGTTGAAGCGATTTTGAACCGCGGCCTGCCTTATATTTCCGGCCCGCAATGGCTGTCGGAAAACGTGCTGCACCATCATTGGGTACTCGGCGTGGCGGGGACGCACGGCAAAACCACCACCGCGTCCATGCTCGCATGGGTCTTGGAATATGCCGGACTCGCGCCGGGCTTCCTCATCGGCGGCGTACCGGAAAACTTCAGTGTCTCCGCCCGTCTGCCGCAAACGCCGCGTCAAGACCCGAACAGCAAGTCGCCGTTTTTCGTTATCGAAGCCGACGAATACGACACCGCCTTTTTCGACAAACGCTCCAAATTCGTGCATTACCGCCCGCGTACCGCCGTGTTGAACAATCTGGAATTCGACCACGCCGACATCTTCGCCGATTTGGGCGCGATACAGACCCAGTTCCACCACCTCGTGCGCACCGTGCCGTCTGAAGGCTTAATCGTCTGCAACGGACAGCAGCAAAGCCTGCAAGATACTTTAGACAAAGGCTGCTGGACGCCGGTGGAAAAATTCGGTACCGAACACGGCTGGCAGGTCGGCGAAGCCAATGCCGACGGCTCGTTTGACGTGTTGCTTGACGGCAAAAAAGCCGGACACGTCGCATGGGATTTGATGGGCGGACACAACCGCATGAACGCACTCGCCGTCATCGCCGCGGCACGCCATGCCGGAGTCGATATTCAGACCGCCTGCGAAGCCTTGAGCGCGTTTAAAAACGTCAAACGCCGCATGGAAATCAAAGGCACGGTGAACGGCATCACCGTTTACGACGACTTCGCCCACCACCCGACCGCCATCGAAACCACCATCGAAGGCCTGCGCCAGCGCGTCGGAAACGCCCGCATCCTCGCCGTCCTCGAGCCGCGTTCAAACACCATGAAACTCGGCACCATGAAAGCCGCCTTACCCGAAAGCCTCAAAGGTGCCGACCAAGTGTTCTGCTACGCCGGCGGCGTGGACTGGAACGTCGCCGAAGCCCTTGAGCCTTTGGGTAGCAAGCTGCACGTCGGCAAAGACTTCGATGCCTTCGTCGCCGAAATCGTGAAAAACGCCGAAGCAGGCGACCATATTTTGGTCATGAGCAACGGCGGTTTCGGCGGGGTACACGGGAAGCTGCTGGAAGCGTTGAAATAAGGTTGGTTGAAATTTTGGAATGATTGAGGTCGTCTGAAAACCGGAGTTTGGTTTTCAGACGACCTTTTTGTTGTGAAGGAATGGGATGGGATGGGGCAGGCCCGATATAGTGGATTAACAAAAATCAGGACAAGGCGACGAAGCCGCAGACAGTACAAATAGTACGGCAAGGCGAGGCAACGCCAATTTAATCCACTATATTTCCGGCGGGGCGGGTTTGGCTGTAACTGCCGTTTGCCTTTATTTGGATTTTTTGGGCGGCTTGGTGTTTTCGCTTTCTATTGCCTTTCGGTACAGGTCAAACAGGAAGGCGACGCGTTCTGCCTCGTCGTCGGTGTTTTTACCTTTTTTGTAGCCGTAGGCTTTATCGACGGCTTTGTCGAGGGCGGCGTGGGCTTTGACGAGGTCGGGATAGCCTGCGTCGGGCGCATAGAGTTCGGCGAGCGTAGGGGGAGGCAGATCATTAGCAAGCGCATCGGCGCGGTATTTCTCGCGAATGTCAAGGATGGCTTGGGCGGCAGCTTCGATGGCGGAACGGAGGGGATTGTTTTCAGACGGCCTTGGCGTTTCGCCTTTTTTGCCCGAAGCTTCCTGACAGGCAGTTTCGTCATCGTTGGGTTTACGGCAGCTTTCTGGGAAGGGGAAGTTGTTGTACACGACGGTATTAGAGTAGCGATAATCGCTTTTCAGACGGCCTGCAACGGTACGCATAAAGGCATTGTGCATGGTTGAGCAGAGGATGCCGAAGTGGAAAAGGCTGGCGTTTGGAAGGGTAAAATTTGCGTTGCTGTTTATCATAATATGAGAAACATAATCAATGGGTACGAAATGACGTCTTTCAGAAGAGGTACTCGGAATAATCAGATAATTGCCGTCTGAAGGCTGGCGGATTTCATCGAAAAGCCACGGGGTAGTCGCTTTTTTCTGCGTGGAGGCTTTGCTGCTGGCTTCGCGCATGGCTTTGACCGCCTGAATACGGGCTTGGACTTTGGGCATCTGTTTCAAGTCATGGTTGCGTTTGACATCGGATACGCCGTGAAACCACAGGCACCAACGTGTTTTGCCGTTGAGGAATTCCTCGGCGCCGATAAAGGGACGGATGTATTGTTCCGCTAAGGGTTCGGCGGCAATCAAGGCTTCTTTCTCATCGGTGGAAAGGATAAGGTTGCCACCATCGGTCGGCTTATTACCATAAAGCATATCAATTTCTCCGCTGATTTGGGTTTTGCGCTTGGCAATAATCAAATCGGGTGCATCAATCAGATAAGGATTGATGTTGGCTACGGCGTGTTTTTCGGGTTCGCCTTTGATGTCGGGATAGTCGTAGAGGTATTTGGGTAGAGCGGAATTTTCTGAAGCGTTTGCGCCGCAGTTTTCAGACGGCATTTGCGGCTTTTGGCGGAAGCCGACGATGATGCAATGGACGGCAGCTTTGCCTGCGGCTTGGCTCGTCCATTGGAAGGTACGGTGGGCAAAGTTGATTTCGATGCCTTGGTTCAAAAGGCTGCCCCAAAGGATTTCGACCTGCTGACCTTGGCAGATGGAATTGGTGGAGACAAATGCCGTCTGAACTTGGGGATTCTGCGCCATGATGCCGGCAGCTTTGACATACCAGTTGCAGACGTAATCCAACAGGCCGTAGCCTTTGATATGGCCGCAGATGCTTTCGAGGTCGTTTTTCTGCTCTTTGGTTTGGTAGGTCGAGCCGATAAAGGGCGGATTGCCGAAGATGTAGTCCGCCGCCTGCCAAGGTGTGCGGAGGCTGTTGGCGTGGATGATTTCGGCGGCATCTTCGAGCGGCAGCGTATGGCAGGCGACTTCGCCGTCGAAGCGGATTTGCGTGCGGATGTTGCATTGGTGGTTTTTGAGCCACATGGCAGTACGGGCGATAAGGACGGCGAATTCGTCTATTTCGATGCCGTGGAATTGTTTCAGACGGCATTGGACGGACGGGCTGTCGAATAAGCCGCCTGCTTTGTCTTTGAGGGCTTCGGCGATGATGTCGTCTTCAAGGGCGCGGATGCGATCGTAGGCAACGATAAGGAAATTACCGCAGCCGCAGGCCGGGTCGAGGAATTGCAGGTTTTGGATTTTTTGGTAGAAGGCGGCGAGTTTTTTGGCTTTGTCGCGTTTGAGGGCTTTGACGGCTTCAAATTCGGCGCGCAGGTTTTCTAAAAAAAGGCCGTTGATGACTTTGTCGATGTTGGCGGCTTCGGTGTAGTGTGCGCCCGCTTCGCGCCGCTCTTGCGCGTCCATGACGGATTGGAAGAGCGTGCCGAAGATTTCGGGACTGATGTTGCGCCAGTCGAAATTGCCGCAGTCGATTAAGGCGCGGTGCTGCTTGGCGGTGAAGTCGAAGGTGCGCAGGCGTTCTTTGAAAAGGCCGCCGTTGACGTATTCGAAACCTTTAAATTTTTCGCTTTGGGTCTTGCTGCGCTTTTGGTCGGGTGTGTTGAGGAATTCAAAGAGTTGGTTGAGCTTGTCGCCGAGCGTATCGGCTTCTTTGCAGCTTTCTAAAAAGTCTTGAAAGAGGTAGTTGCGCTGGAAAACGGCGCTGTCGTCGGCAAAAAAGAGAAAAAGCAGGCGCGTGATGAAGAGCCTGAGTTCGTGTTCTTCGTAAATGCCTTCTTCCTGCAAGGCATCGTGCAGTCTGCCGATGGCCGCCGCCGCTTGAATGTTGGCTTCTTCTTGAATTTGGCGGACTTTGGCTTCGATGCCGAACATGAAGTCGAAAACGCCGCGCGTGATGTATTCGGGCAATGCTTCCAGCGGGAATTGCCATTGGTTTTCTGCGCCTTCTTTAGGCTCGCGACGATAAAGATGAAAATGGGCAAAATCGCTGACGGCGTAATATTCAGGTAAGGCAGACGGCTTGGTGCGCTCGATTTCCTGCAAATAACGCTCTGCCTGTTCTTTGGCTTTTGCCAGGTTTTTGTTGGCGGATTTGTGTTCTGCCAGGAAGATGCCTTCCCAAAAGACATCGACAAATTGGGTGTTGTTGCTCGGGTCTTTAACGGCATATTCGAAGTGGGCGACGTTTTTGCGGTCAATGCCGAAAATCGCAAAAAATTCATTCCAAAAGGTGTCTTTTTCACGGCGTTCGTCGGTTTGGTTTTTGTAGTGGTCGGCGAAATTTTGTGCGGCAGTTTGGAGTTGGAGCAAGGTTTTCATGACTTTATGCAATGAATGTATTGTGGAAATGGATGGGGCGTTATTATAACGGTTTACGTTAAAAAGGTCGTCTGAAACCATTTCAGACGACCTTTTTTCTTTCTAGCTATCCATTTTTAACCGCAACCGCCGCATTTGCCGCAGCCGCTGCTACAATCGCGTTTTTTCGGTTTGAATACGAATTTTCGTAAGAGGAAGAATACGCAGGCAAGCATAATCAAGCCGACGATAATATATTGAGTCATGACGATAGTATCCTTGAAGAAATTTGGTAAACCACGAATGCGGCAAAATAAGCCATCAGGAACAAATAGCCTGTAATCATAAGCATATTTTTCGTGGATTTGGTTTCGCGTTTAATTACGGTCAAAGTCGCGGCACACATCGGAGCATACACATACCAAGCCAAGAAGGCAAAGGCAGTAGGCAGACCCCAGTTGTTGTGTATGATAGGAATCAGCGCGTTTTGTACGGCGTCTTCAGACGACGCGCTGACGGCATAGACCGTACCCAGCGCGGCAACGACCACTTCGCGCGCGGCAATGCCCGGAATCATGGCGATACACATTTCCCAAGTAAAGCCCAAAGGTGCAAACAATGGCTGAATAGCGTGACCAAGCGTACCTGCCAAGCTGTAATCGATGGCTGCACCGGTTGCGCCTGCGGGCGGTTGCGGCCAGCTTACCAAGCCCCACAGAACCACGGCCAACGCAAAAATGATGGTACCCGCGCGTTTCAGGAAGGCTTTTACCCTATCCCACAGGCTGGTCATGATGTGTTTGAAGTTGGGCGTGCGGAAAGTCGGCAGTTCCATCAGAAGCGGGAATTGCTGCACGTTGCCTTTCATCCGCGCCAAGCGTTTCATGATATACGCTGCCAGCGCGGCAGACAGGATGCCTGCGAGATAGAGGATAAACAGCGTCAGCCCTTGCAGGTTGAAAATCCCGCCCACCGTTCGATTAGGAATGACGGCGGCGATAATCAGCGCGTACACGGGCAGCCGCGCGGAGCAGGTCAGCAGTGGGGCGACGGCGATGGTAACGAGGCGTTCGCGCGGGTCATTAATCGTACGCGCCGACATCACGGCGGGAACGGCACAGGCGAAACTTGACAGAAGCGGGATAAACGAGCGTCCCGACAGACCGCTTTTTGCCATGAGGTTGTCCAACAAGAACGCTGCGCGCGGCAGATAGCCTGAGTCTTCTAAAAGCAGGATGAAGGCGAACAGGATCGTAATCTGGGGCAGGAACACCAACACGCTGCCCAAACCGGCAATGACGCCGTTGACGAGCAAGTCGCTGAGGATGCCCGGCTCCATGTTGGCGCCTATCCATTCGCCCAGCGCGGTAAAGCCGCCTTCGATGGCGTCCATAATCGGTGCCGCCCAAGTGTAAACCGCTTGGAACACCATAAACAGGATGATCAGCAGCATAATCATGCCCCAAACGGGGTGCAGCACGATGTCGTCGAGTTTTTTGTGCCATGCGGGCAGCGTCATTTGGGTGCGTACCACTTGTGCCAAAATCGATTCGACTTCTTGATAAAGTTTGTCGCTATCCAGCGCCTCGAGCGTGCGTTCGGCAGAGGCGGGGTTGGCGGGGAAAGAGCGTTTGCGCGGCAGCTTCGCCACGGCTTCGCGCACGGCCTGTACGCCCGACGCGCTCACTGCAACTGTTTCCAAAACAGGTGCATCCAACAACTCGCTCAGTTTGGCCGCGTCGATATTCAAGCCCCTTCTGCGGGCGACGTCGCTCAAATTCAGCGACACCACCATAGGCAGTCCCAGCGTTTTCAGTTCCAAAATCATGCGCAGGGTCATACGCAGGTTGGTCGCGTCGGCAACGGCGATGATGGCGTCGGGCGGAATGCCCAGTTTGCCCACCATTACATCTTTTGCCACTGCTTCGTCGGGGCTGGTCGTGCGCAGGCTGTATGTGCCCGGCAGGTCGATAATGCGGACCGCCTCGTCGTCGAGGAAGGCACCCTCGCGCTTATCGACCGTTACGCCCGGATAATTGGCAACCTTGGCATGTGAGCCGGTCAAACCGTTGAACAAAACGGTTTTGCCGCAGTTTGGCGCGCCAATCAAGGCAAAATAGCTTAGTTCCATGAATTGAACTCTCCTTTTTTGATTGTTTGATAAGTTTGGAGTGGGATTTGGGGAAAAGGTTTTGAAATTGTGTTTTCAGACGACCTAGGTCGTCTGAAAAGGATGGGGCGGTCAGATTAAATCCGCCTATGCCGCATTTTCAAAATAGAAGCCTGCCTGCGTGTACGGCGGTCAGCCGTCAATCACATGGCACATAATCTTTCCTGCTTCTTCCTGCCGCAACGAGAATTGCGACTGGTTGCCCAAACGTACGGCAAACGGACCGCGTCCGAATCCGCCGACGGCAATCACCTGCAACGGCATTCCGCTTGAAAAGCCCAAGTCGGCAAGGCGGCGTGTAACCAGCGGGTCGAGTTCACCGAAAGTCGAATTGGGGACGATGGAGTCGATGTGCGCGACTGCGCCTTTACTGAGTTTTGACAAAGGTATGGCAGACATAGTGTGTTTTACTTTCGTTGTCGATTGAAAAAAGAGAAGGCAAGTAAAGACGAATCAGACACAGGGTAGCCAGAGGCATATCCCAACGCCCGTCCCCGCAAAAGAAGTAGTTTTGATTGTTTATCACTTTGTTTTTGCGATAATAAATCTTGTTAACATGAAGATCAAGTACAAAGCCACCAAGTTCCTTATTTTCAGACGACATATTGCGACAAATCAAAGAAAGCGAATGATTTGACGGGAAAGTCGGGCAGGGCTATTGATAAGGTTTTCGTTTGGATGTCTTATAGAGAAATGAAGACCGAAGGAGCGAATGATGAAAATCTACACCGCCGCAGAAATGCGCGAACACGAACAAATGGCAGTCGATAAAGGCACGACTTTCGAGCAACTGATGGAAAACGCGGGACAAGCCGCCGCCGCGGATTTGCTGCGCCGTTTCCCCAAAGCAGGACGCGCGTTAATCGTTTGCGGCAAGGGCAACAACGGCGGCGACGGTTTGGTCATCGCACGCGTGTTGTCCGAACATGATTGGCAGGCAGATGTCGTTTTTGTCTTGGGAGACAAACTGTCGCCGCTGGCGCAGTTGAACCGCGAGCGTTTGAATCATTCGGACGGCGTCAGCTTTATCCGCCCCGACGAACTGGAAGGCCGTACCACAGGCAGGCTTCGCACTCTGAAAACAGGTTACGACCTCGTTATCGAAGGCATTTTCGGAACAGGCTTCAGCGGCGCATTACCCGAAACAGCCGCCGCCGTCTGCCGCCTGCTGAACCAAGCCGACGGTTTCAAAATCGCGCTGGACATCCCGACCGGACTGAACTGCGACACCGGCGAAGCAGACAAAGACACCTTCCGCGCCGACCTGACCTACGCCTTCGCCGCCTACAAACCCGCGCATATGACCGACGCAGGCAAAGCATATTGCGGAGAGATTGTGTGTTTGGATATTGGGATAGAGTAGCCCTCTTTTGGGTGGTTTAGACAAAAACGTCGTCTGAAAATACGGCTTTAGCAAAATCTGCCATACCTGTTTTCAGACGACGTTGTTTTTGAGATTGGATACGGCGGGTACGGTTGCGTCCTTCTTTGTCCCCATCCCCGTCGGAAAGCTGGTTTCTCCGACCAGAGGTTGCCTGCCTGAAAAGAAAAACGGGCTTTTAGGCAGGCATTCCGTCAAGCGTTGAGAAATTCAAGCAAATGTTTCCCGCCAACTTTCAAGGCCTCCACAAATACGTTGACTTTCTGTTGTTGCTCTTGGGTATGGCTTACCGTATACAGCCAGCCTTCGCGCGTAATGGTGTAGTTGATGCCCAAGCCGCCAACCGAGGTGGGGGCAAAGGCAAAGTTCACTACCGTGCTGTTGTCGCCTACGGTTGAGGTGGAGAGGAAATCGGTGGTAAAGGTTTGATAGCCTTCGTCTTTGAAAAATACGGGGTGGCTGTTGGCTTTGGCTGCCATCAGTTGCAGGCCGAGCAGGTGGCGGTTGGCGCCTTGGCCGAGTTTGCTGGCTTTGATGCGGGCTTTATGTTCGGCAAGCGCGGCATCCAGCGCTTCGCGGGAGGGTTTTTCCTGCAATAAGGTGCTGACGAAGACCAGCGATTCGTTGGAAACAGGGCGCACGCATTCGGTACGGCCGTTTTTAAAGTGGCTCACGTCAACGGCTTCGTATGTGTTACGGACGCTGCCGTAGGTGGTGAGTTGGGCGTATTGCAGGAGGAACTGCATTAACGCATCTTGGCTCACGCCTTGGGGAATGGTTAAGCCGTTGAACGGGATGGTAACGCTGGTTACGTGCATCTGGTCAGCCTGTTTGGTATAGTTTTGCTGCCATTGTGCCCAGTTTTTCAGCAAGTTGGCATCTAACTGCCATTCGTAGCGGTGGACGGTAGGGCGGGTTTTCTTGCCACCGCGTGCAGCCAGTTTGGAAGCGGCAAGGGTAACGATGCCTTTGAGCGCACCGCCGTCAGCCCAAGTGTGTTCGCAATGCAGATACAGGCGCTTGGTGCTGGTGTTGTAGCAATAGGTGGTGGGTTTGTAGCACCAAACGTTTTGCTTGGGTTGGAACGTGGTTTGTGCCAAATCGCTGTCGGCATCGAGGTCTTCGCTGCTGATGCTGATGTGGAACAGGTCTTGTTCGATGTGTTCCAGCAGGCGGGTGTTGTCGTCATGCTGTTGCAGGGCTTGGTACACGCGGGCGGTTTCGTTGCCGCCCAAGTAGCAGGGTACGGCTACCGGATATTTGTTTTGATGGGTATCGGAAAGGATTTCTTCAAATGCCTGTCTGAACGCATCGGGATGGTAGGCTTCAAATTGTTCGTCGAGTGCGGCAATGCGGTAGTAGAAACCGTTGTGCAATATGCCGATGTGGCGGCTGCCATTCGGTGAGAAGCGGAAGCCGTCGACTTCTTTTTGCGGCACGCGCGCGGCACCTTGCAAGATTTTCCATTGCTCCATGCATACGGGCGTACCTTGCGGGGTCTGCGGCACGGGAATGCGCTGATGGTAATAATCAGCGCACACCGCAGCCAATGCCGATGCCCACTCCGCCAAATCCTTACCTTGAGTTTGGATGTTGAAACCTACGTTGCTGGCCAGAGGCAGCGGAGTGCGTACACGCAGATAGCTGTCGAGCCAGGCGTCGATCAACCAGTTGGTTTCGACTTCTGCTGCAAATTGCTGCAACGTTGCTTGCAATTCTTTGCCTTTGCGCGATTCAAAATTGCGGGTGGTCGCTGCGGTTTTTTCAAAAGCTTCATTACTCAGCAGCGGACGCACTATTTTCAAATAGCGTTCGCAGGTTTCGGTCAAATCAGGTACAGGGAGGCGGGGTGTTTGGGACATCGTGTTCTCCTAATCCTTAGGCGCAGGCGGTAATGCCTGTCTGTAAGTGTTTAATCGTCTTTTTCAAGAAAGGCCAGTTTGATGACATAGCATAAAAAGGCGAGAACCAAAACCATCAATACAGTTTCGAGAATGTTGTCTTGAACGCTTTGATTCAAATACATAATTTGTTTTTCCACGGTTTACTCCTTGTTTTTTACAGGTTCTTGGGCGGATGGCACGCGGGGTACGTCGCGTTTGAGTTGGCGCCAAAGTGCGGCGAACCATAAGTACATAATGAATACAAACGGGAAGCCTGAGAATGAGCCGACTGCTTTAATACCTTCCATCTTGCCGGTAACAATCACGGCGTAGGCGATAAGCGACATCAAGATAGCCCAGACAACTGCGCGGGTTTTGTTTTCACGGCGTCCGTCGTTGCTGGTCATAATACCCAGAGAAATGGCGGAGCTGGTTACAGTAGTTACTACGAAGCCGAGGAACAAAACGACAGTTAGCGGTTTGGTTGCGAAAGACAGGGGCAGCATGTTGAGCAGGTAATAGAATGTGCCTTCGTAGTCGCCTTTATTGGCGATTTCCGCCAAGCGTCCGGTACCTTCTACGGTATCGAGCAGGCTGAAACCGGAGAATACGGAGAACCAAATGACCAAGAAGCCGACCGGTACCATAATCGAAGCCAGCACGAATTCGCGCAAAGTACGGCCTTTGGAAATTTTGGCGAGGAACACGCCCACAAACGGTGTCCAAGTAATCCACCATACCCAGTAAGCCATCGGATACCATACCAGCCAATCGCGGTTATGGAACAAATAAAGCTCGAAAGAGTGGTGAACGGTTTGAGTGAGGATATTGCCGATAGACACAACCAAATTACTGAGGAAGTAGTGGGTTGGGCCGACCAAGAAGACAAAGACCAGCATGAGCAAAGACAAAACCACGGTCAAATCGCCCAGCCATTTCATCCCTTTTTCAATCGGCAACACAGCGCTCAAAGTATAAAGGAAAGCGATAATGATCAGAACGACGGTTTGCCAGCCTATTGTGCTGAAGTTTATTCCGGTGATGATTTTCAGACCGGAAGAAATTTGGGTAGAAGCCATGGCAATGGAAGATGAAACCGACATGGCAATCGAAATAATCGCTATGCCTGTAATCGCAATGCCCAATGGTTTCGCCCATTTTTTATGTTTGAACGCATATTCCAGCGGAGCAGAGGGTGTACATTCCGTTTTATGTTGATACATAAAGTACGCCAACACCAGACCGCCGATGGTATAAAGCGACCATGCCGGAATGCCCCATACATGCAGCGCAAGGCTCATCGCATTTTCCACTTTTTGGTATTCAGGCAAATTCGCAGCCTGCACACCGATGGGCGAATGATAATAGTGCCACAGCGCCTCAATCGGGCCAAAGAACACGATACCCACGCCGATACCAGCGGTAAACAGCATGTTCATCCACGAGAAAAACGAATATTCGGATTTGGCATCTTTTCCGCCCAACCTGATATTGCCGAAGCGGGGGGATAAAGCAACGACCATGCACACGGTAAATGCCAAGAGAGGCAGCCACATAATCATCCAGTCAAACTTCATATAGAAGAACTTGCTGACATCGGTAATCGTGTTGGTGAATAAGGCGGGTTTGACAACAGCTATGGTAGCTAAGACGCCTACAATAAGAGCAGTCCATAAAAAGTAATTAGGACGCTTGAGATGAGTTTCTTCATTCGCGGACATATGCTAGCCTTTTTAGTTTGTTAACAATTTTAAAATCTAAAAAAGCGAGTAAACCGTGTAATGTAAGATTAAGTAATTTTTTCTTCGATTCTATATTGGGAAGCTAGGAAAACAGAGGTTTCCGGTCGGGGATTAATCATTAATATCTAGTATGTTTGATTTGTATTAATGTTCGGTCAGTTTCTTGCAACTATTTCTTAGATATTAATTGCCTATGTCGTGTTTAATGAATTTGCCATGCCGAAAAATAAAGTTCTGTAATATGGAAGAGTTCGAGGCGCTCGGAAAGTTCATTGTTCGGTAAAACCTGCGTACGCTTTAAATCCTTATGCAGGTGAAATCAACAGGCATTGACCGAATTTTGGTACTTATAACCAAAACCGCTAAACCCGAAAGCAAACATTATTTCCATCGTCTGAAACGTCGGTATAAAGTGTGCCTATCAAATATCTGGAGAACAAAATGACTGTCCGTGCAATCGCCCTTTTCGCCACCGCCGTTTTAGCGGCATGCTCACCGCAATCCGAACAAAACACCGCTTCACCGTCTTCACCTGTGGCAGACGGCAAAGGTGTGAAACTATTGAATGTTTCTTATGATGTGGCACGAGATTTTTATAAAGAATACAACCCTTTGTTTGTCAAAGAATATCAAAGTAAACACAAGGGCGCAGACATAGACATCCAACAGTCGCACGGTGGTTCCAGCAAACAGGCATTGTCTGTCGCCAACGGGCTGGCGGCGGATGTCGTTACCATGAACCAGACTTCCGACATCCAATTATTAGAACAAAAAGGGCTGATTAAACCCGATTGGGCAAAACGTCTGCCCGATAACGCTGTTCCTTATACCAGCGTAACCGTTTTCCTGGTCCGCAAAGGTAATCCCAAACAAATTAAAGATTGGAACGACTTAGCGAAAGACGGTGTCAAAATCGTACTCGCTAATCCGAAAACGACGGGTAACGGCCGCTATGCTTTCCTTGGGGCATACGGTTACGGTTTGAAAGCCAATAACGGTGATGAAGCCAAAGCGCAGGAATTTGCCGCGTCCGTCCTGAAAAACACGCCTGTGTTTGAAAACGGCGGACGTGCTGCCACGACAACGTTCAGTCAGCGCAATATTGGCGACGTTTTGGTTACTTTTGAAAACGAGGCGAATCACGTCAGCAAAAAACTGACCCAAGATCAGTTTGAAATCGTTTATCCTAGCTATACCATTCTGTCTGAAACCCCTGTTGCCGTTGTGGACAGCGTTGCCGACAAGAAAGGTACGCAGGAAGCCGCCAAAGAATATTTGGAATATCTATGGAGCAAACCCGCGCAGGAGCTTGCCGCCAAACTCTACCTTCGCCCGCGCAATGCCGAAGTCTTTGCTGCACATAAAGCAGATTTCCCCGAAATCGAAACCTTCAGTCCCAACGAAAAATTCGGTACATGGGATGAAATCATGAAGAAATTCTTCGCTGACGGCGGTCTGGTCGATAAACTGTCGCCCAAAATATAAATTGGTACTTTGATGAGAAAAACGTCGTCTGAAAACCGGCTTAAGCAAAACCTGCCATGCCTGTTTTCAGACGACGTCGTGTTGAGATGCGATACGGTCAAGTGCGGTTGCGTTGTATATGTCTCAACCGAAAATCTTATTTCTCTGATTTAGAGGTAGAGTTATGCTTTCTTTTGTGTTGCCAACCAGCATACGGCGGATCCGATGCATACCATCGCCGCACCTTGCCAAAATTCCGTAGGAAGCGGTGCGTCGAGCAGGAAGGATGAAATCAGGGCGGAGAAAACGGGAATAAAATAAGATGCGCCTGCCAAAACGGTCATATTGCCGCGCGAGATGCCGATGTTCCACACTGCATAGCCCAAACCCATACAGGATGCGGCAGCAAGTGCGTATAAGACTGATTCAGTATCGAAATTGAGGCTGCCGTAGCTGCCTGCAAAATATTTTGCCCACAGGACGCAGGAAACGAGGAAAAAGAAAAAGCCGACGGCATTACCCTGCGCCTTAACCCGCGCGGTCAGTGTGCAATATGCCGCCCAAAACAGCGCGTCCAAAAGCGCCATGATATAGCCTGCGGGATTGGCGAGGACATTACGGTAAATATGGGTGGGGGACAATCCGCCTTCCCCGCCCAAGACGATGGCGATGCCGATGAAGGATAGTGCAAAGCCTATGGCAATCCACCATTTTGCCGGCTGTTTATTGAACCAGACCGCGCCGATGATGGTAAAAGTCGGCCATAAATAATTGACCATGCCGATTTCGACGGTTTGTCTGGCGTTGTCTGCATATCCGATGGAAAGGGACAGACACAGTTCGCAGCCGACAAAAAAGATACCTGCCCAAAAAAGGTAATTCCGGCTGAAGCGGCGCAAATCGGGTTTGCCGAAAATCAGCAGCAGCAATATCGTGGCAAGGCTGTACATGACTGCTGCGCCGCCTACCGCCCCCATGTGCAGGCTCAAGGTACGGATTAACCCAATGACGGAACTCCAAAAACAGACGGCAAAAAGGCCGATGAAGGTGGCCTGTTTCGGGGAGATGGGATAGGCGGTAAGACGGTACATGATGTGGTGTGTATTGGATGTGTGGATGGAATGACAGGAGACGGTAATGTTTTTTTCTGAATCCGCCCGTCTGCGTGTTCAAAAAGGCCGTCTGAAAACATAGCTTCATTGAACGATGCTTTCAGACGACCTTTGTATTGTTTTTGCGGGAATCTAGGAAGAATTTGCTCTTTTTAGAGAGCGATTCCACAGGAAAACGAAGGTTTTTTCAAGGGCGAATTATAATGGAATAGATAGGAGACAAACAAGGTGGCATAATGCCTGAATCTTATTTTCATCTCTACAAAAAAGGTCGTCTGAAAATCTGTTTCAACGAAATCAAACGTTGAAGCCCGTTTTCAGACGACCTTGTGTTTTTGTGGAAGGATTAATAATCTACTTTGATTTTAGGTGTTTCGTTTTCCTGTTGCGCCGCTTCGTATTCTTCTTCCAACTCAAACCGCAGCGGATACAAATTCAGCTTCTCCATCAGCAGGCGGTCGCCGTCTTCGTCGGGGTTTTCAGTAGTTAAGAGTTTGTCGCCGTAGAAAATCGAGTTCGCACCCGCCATGAAACACATTGCCTGCATGGATTCGGGCATATTGCTGCGTCCTGCCGACAGGCGGACGTAGCTGTGCGGCATGGTAATCCGCGCCACGGCGATGGTGCGGACAAACTCCGTCCAGTCTAAATCTTCGGCATCGGCCAGCGGCGTGCCTTCTACTTTGACGAGCTGGTTAATAGGCACGCTTTCGGGCTGCGGGTCGAGGTTGGCGAGGCTGGCAATCAGTCCGGCACGCTCGGCGCGGGTCTCGTTCATGCCGACGATGCCGCCGCAACAGACTTTCAAACCGGCATTGCGGACTTTGCCCAAGGTGTCCATGCGGTCTTCGTGTTTGCGGGTATGAATGATGTCGTTGTAGCGTTCAGGGTCGGTGTCTAGGTTGTGGTTGTAATAGTCCAAACCTGCTTTTTTGAAGTCTTCCGCCATGCCGTCTTCGAGCATACCGAACGTGCCGCAGGTTTCCATGCCCAATCCTTTGACGGCTTTGATGATTGCGGAAACCGTCTCCACGTCTTTGGGTTTGGGGCCGCGCCATGCCGCACCCATGCAGAAACGGCTTGCACCGCGCGATTTGGCGATTTTGGCTTTTTCAACGATTTCATCTACATCCATCATCTGCTCTTTGCCCAGATTGGTGTTGTGGTGCGCTGATTGCGGGCAGTAGGCGCAGTCTTCGGGGCAGCCGCCAGTCTTGATGGACAACAGAGTGGAAAGCTGGATTTCGCGCGGGTTGAAATTTTGGCGGTGGATTTCAGCGGCTTGGTAAACGAGGTCGAGGAAGGGAAGTCCGAACAGGGCTTCGACATCGCATTTTTTCCAATAACGCGCGGTCGGATGCGGCTTGCGCTCGGTCTTACGGCGCAAGGCAACGGGAGAGATGGTCATAGTGTGTTCTTTCGTGTTTACAGCGGCGCAATGACGCTGACTGCCTGACTGTCGGCGCAATGACGGCAGCGGCACGGTTGGAGTGAAACGTCGTCTGAAAACAGACGAGGAGGAAGTGTAACGCGTTTGAAAAACGGGGGCAAAAAATTCTGTTCGGCGGTTAGCAAAGGCTTGACAAATTCTGCTTATTTTTTAGGAGTTTTATCTGCCTGTTTTTTAATCAATCATATTTTCTTCTTTTATATCAATCATTAATTTGATATATCCACAGCGCAATTCACATAAAGCATGGATAATCGGAAGAAGGTAAGGAGGTGTTTTTCCCGCTTATCCTGATTTTCAGAATGTTGGGAAAAGGTCGTCTGAAACATACACGGTAATTTCAGACGACCTTTTTATAGTGGATTAACTTTAAACCAGTACGGCGTTGCCTCG
>ERZ773062.86-NODE-86-length-71671-cov-27.498799_pt1 | contig 71671 bp, 68 predicted proteins | sample MGYA00580626_ERZ773062 | MGnify/ENA primary metagenome ERZ773062 (study PRJEB29015, sample SAMEA2738003) | human oral metagenome | biome: human oral; feature: human-associated habitat; material: dental | place: China | collected 2058 ... | reverse complement strand
ACGTATGACCGCGGCTGCTGGCACGTAGTTAGCCGATCCTTATTCATAAGTTACCGTCATATTCCTCACTTATAAAAGCAGTTTACAACCCGAAGGCCTTCATCCTGCACGCGGCGTTGCTCCATCAGGCTTTCGCCCATTGTGGAAGATTCCTCACTGCTGCCTCCCGTAGGAGTCTGGGCCGTGTCTCAGTCCCAGTCTGGCTGATCATCCTCTCAGACCAGCTACGGATCGTCGGCTTGGTGAGCCTTTACCTCACCAACTACCTAATCCGACGCGGGCCACTCCCAAAGCGGATAAATCCTTTAATCCGAAGATCATATGCGGTATTAGCTACCCTTTCGGGCAGTTATCCCTCACTTTGGGGCATGTTCCCACGCGTTACTCAGCCGTCCGCCGCTCGCCGCCAAGTAGTAAACTACTCGCGCTGCCGCTCGACTTGCATGTGTTAGGCACGCCGCCAGCGTTCATCCTGAGCCAGGATCAAACTCTCCATAAAAAGAAAAGATGTACTTTTCATAAAAGATGCTTCCCTGTTGGGAAGCGTCTATAACTCAAAAATAGACTGACGATGATTATTGCACAACTAAATTGTTAAGATACAAAACGTCTCGCTGTTGGCCCTTGTTTTCGTTCCCTCAACCAGACTGAAACCATCATAGCGTATTTTTTGCGGATGGTCAACACTTTTTTGCGATTATTTTGTCGCAAAAAATACAACTACGCCCACGAGTACGCCAAGCAGCGACCCAACGAAGATCTCGAGTGGTGTGTGCCCCTGCGCAGCCCGCGGCAACGTGACGTCGACCCCAGTCTTCTTGATGACTTGCTGGATGGCAATACCCTGCTCGCCTGATGAGCGCCGCACCTTGACGGCATCGTAGCATACAATGAGCACGAGTAGCGTTGTCACACCAACAAGCGGCGACTGCAGCCCCTGCTGCAGCACCAGCACTGTCCAGACAGACAATGATGTAGCGGCATGCGAGCTCGGCATGCCACCAGAGATGAAGAGCTGATGGGTGAAGTCCAGCACCTTGCCTTTGGCGTGGGCAATTGCAAACTTAATGACGTGAGCAATTGCCCAGCTGATGGCGATGGCCACAATATATGGCGAGAGGTACCATGGCATAGTTATGCCTCCTTATCCTCGTCTTTTTCGCGCACAATACCGATCGATGAGACGGTATCCCCCTCGGCAAGACGCATCACACGCACACCCTGGGTGGTGCGACCAAGCGTTGGGATGTCGTGGAGTGCTACACGGATGGTTTGGCCATTTTGGCTAATGAGGAGTGCCTCGGTGGCATCGGGCTCGAGAGTCTGTACAGTGATAATCGGCCCAGTCTTGGTGGTGACAACCGCTGCCTTGATGCCGACGCCGCCCCGCTTGTGGCAGGGGAAGTTAGCCGCTTTAGTAATCTTGCCATAGCCGTTTTGGCTGATGACGAGCAATTGCTGGTCGCTACTGGTGACGATGTCCATCCCCACCACCGTATCATCGGGGCGGAGGCGCACACCGCGCACACCGCGAGCGACACGGCCCATTGGTCGGCACTCTGTCTCGCTAAAGCGCACGGCTTGGCCAGCTGATGTTGAGATTATTACATCATTATCGCCATTGGTCTGTTTGATCCAGCGCAGCTCATCGCCATCATCGAGTTTGATGGTAATGAGACCATTGGTACGGATGTTGGCGTAGTCGCGTAGTGTTGTCTTTTTCACAGTACCCTTGGTTGTCGCCATAAAGAGGTAGCCATCATCGCTTGCATCTTTAGCGTGGTTGATAATTGATGTAATTTTCTCTTCAGGCTGGAGCTGAAGCAAGTTGACCGCCGCAACACCCTTGGCTGCGAGGCTAGCAGCAGGCACTTCGTACGCCTTGAGGCGGAAGACCCGACCCTTGTTGGTAAAGAAGAGCAGCCAGTCGTGGGTGTTGGCCGGAATGAGTTGGTCGATGCCATCTTCTTCCTTGGTAGACATGCCACGCTTGCCCTTGCCACCTCTGTTTTGGCGGCGGTATTCACTCACTAAAGTACGCTTGATGTAATTCTCTGCTGTGAGAATAACAACGGTCTCTTCCTCAGGGATGAGCTCTTCGTCGCTGAATTTGCCTAGCTCATGGTTGATGATCTTGGTGCGGCGCTCGTCACCGTACTTTTCTTTCATCTCGAGCAGTTCCTCTTTGATAAGGCGCAGGATCTCATTCTCGTCAGCCAGGATAGCCTCAAGCTGCTTGATGAGCTCGTGCAGATAGCGCAGCTCGTCTTCAATCTCTTGACGGTCAAGGCCAGTCAGCTTACGCAGCTGCATAGCAAGAATCGCCTTACCTTGGATCTCGCTGAGCGCAAAACGCTCCATCAACCCCTGTAAAGCATCGTTGTAATTCTTACTTGCTCGGATTAGCTTAACGACCTCATCGATGTTATCAAGCGCGATCTTGAGCCCTTCAAGAATATGCGCCCGTGCCTTGGCCTTCTTGAGCTCATACTCAGTGCGGCGACGCACCACAATGCGCCGATGCGTGATAAATTCACCGAGAATATCATGCAAGCCAAGTACCCGTGGCTGGAGACGCATCGCGTTCTCGCTACTCGGCACAAGAGCAAGCATGTTGTAGTGGAAGTTGGTCTGCAGCGCGGTGAGCTTGTAGAGCTGGTTGAGTACCTTCTTGGGGTAGGCATCCTTTTTGAGGTCGATGACGACGCGCACATTACCCCGAGCCGATTCATCACCCAGATAGCTAATGGAGGTAAGTTTCTTCTCGTGGACGAGGTCGGCAATCTTCTCAATCAGTGTTGCTTTATTAACACCATAAGGCATTTCTGTGATAACGATGCGGTAGCGCCCGCGCTTCTTCGTTTCCTCAATGGCTGCCACGGCGCGCATCGTCACGCTACCGCGGCCAGTGGCGTAGGCTTGGCGCATTGGCGTGCCACCGTAGACCACGGCACCAGTTGGAAAGTCCGGCCCTTTAATGTGCTGCATGAGGTCATCCAGCGTGGCATCAGGGTTGTTGATAAGCTCGACTGTTGCATCGACCACCTCACCAAGATTGTGGGTAGGGATGTTCGTTGCCATACCAACGGCAATACCAACCTGGCCGTTGAGTAGTAGATTAGGCAGCTTGGCTGGCAAGACAGTCGGCTCTTGGCGAGTAGCATCGTAGGTGTCGCGGAATGGGACGGTTTCTTTATCGATATCTGCCAGGAGCGCCTCTGACACACGCGTCATCTTGGCCTCGGTGTAGCGCATTGCAGCAGGCGGGTCGCCGTCCATCGAGCCAAAGTTCCCCTGCCCCTGTACCAATGGGTAGCGCTCAACCCAGTCTTGGGCCATACGCACCATGGCGTCGTAGATGGAGCTATCGCCGTGTGGGTGGTATTTACCCATCACCTCACCAACGATCTGAGCACTCTTGATCGTCTTGGACGTTGGACCGATGCCCATTTTGTCCATCACATAGACGATGCGACGATGGACAGGCTTCATGCCATCACGTACATCAGGCAGCGCACGGTCAACAATGACCGACATCGAATAGCGCAGGAAGTTATCCTCCATCACGTCCTCGACGGTACGGACCTCCACACTGCGCGAGTGGCTCTGGTCAGGTATGGTAGCTGGGGTGGTTGGTTGGTTATCTTCTGGCTGCATTGTATGTTCCTCGTTCATAGATTAGATATCAAGCTCCTCTAGGCTGACCTTTGCAGCGTTGGCCTGGATGAAGTTCTTGCGGACGCTGACTTCGTTGCCCATCAGCTTGGTGAAGATTGCGTCGGCACGCTCGGCATCCTCCAGCTGGACTTGCACGAGCACGCGGTGCTCGGGGTTCATCGTCGTCTCCCACAGCTGGTCGGCATCCATCTCACCCAGACCCTTGTAACGCTGCAGGGCGGACTCACTCAGGCCAGCTTGTTTGATGCGGGGCTCGCTTGGGTCTATCTCTACCCCACGAGCCTTACGCGCTGCAATCTGCTCATCGTAGTAGGCTTCGAGCGCTTCTTCGTTATAAATATATTCTTGCTTGTTGCCCGAGAGACGGAGCTTAAATAGAGGTGGTTTAGCCAAATAGATATGCCCTGCCTCCACAACTGGCTGCATATAGCGGAAGAAGAAGGTCATGAGCAATGTGGCAATGTGGCTGCCGTCGACATCGGCATCAGTCATGATGATAATACGGTTGTAGCGCAGCCCCTTGATGTCGAAGGTGTCGCCAATCCCCACACCCATACCCTTGATGAGGCTGAGGATCTCACGGTTGGCGTACATTTTGTCGAGGCGGGCACGCTCGGTGTTAAGCACCTTACCACGCAGTGGCAAGATAGCCTGAGTACGACTGTCGCGCCCAGTCTTGGCCGAGCCACCAGCCGAGTCACCCTCCACGATGTAGAGCTCACACTCTTCGGGGTTTTTACTGGAGCAGTCGGCCAGCTTGCCTGGCAGGCTTGCGCCATCAAGCGCCCCTTTGCGGATCACGGTATCACGCGCCGCTCGGGCAGCCTTGCGAGCTCGGGCAGCTAACGTCGCCTTGCCAACGATCTTCTTGGCCACCGCCGGATTTTCTTCTAGATAGTACGAGAAATACTCGCTCATTACTTGGTCAACGTAACGCCGCACCTCGGGGTTACCAAGTTTATTCTTGGTTTGGCCCTCAAACTGCGGGTCGGGCAGCTTGACGAGGATAACGGCGGTGAGCCCCTCGCGGATGTCATCGCCCGAAAGGTTGTCATCCTTCTCTTTGAGGAGACCGTTCTTGCGCGCATAGTCATTGATGACGCGGGTCATCGCTGCGCGAAAGCCCACAAGGTGTGTCCCACCATCAGGTGTGAGCACGTTATTAGCGAAAGGTCGGACGGTTTCGACGTAGGTATCGTTGTACTGCACCGCCACCTCGATCATTGAGTCCTCGACCTGCTTCTCCACATAAAAGACATCGTCGCTCAGCACATCTTTACCAACGTTAAGGTTCTTGACATAACTGCGAATCCCTCCCTCGAAATAAAAGGCCTGGCGCTGCTTGGTACGCTCATCATACACAGTGGTGTAGACGCCTTTCGTGAGGTAGGCTTGGTGGCGAAGGTAGTGTACCACCCACTTGTAGTCGAAGTCGACTGTCTCTTTAAAGATGGTCGGATCGGGATAGAAGATAATCGTTGTACCGTCAGGCCGGTCGGTTTTGCCCTTATTCTTGAGCGGTACAGTAGTATGGCCACGCTCAAATTCAATCCGATAGAGGCGTCCTTTGCGCACCACCTCAGCCACGAGACGGCTGGACAGCGCATTCACTACGCTCGAGCCCACACCGTGCAAGCCAGACGACACCTTGTAGCCACCGCCACCAAACTTACCACCGGCGTGCAGCACCGTCAGCACTGTCTCGAGCGTGCTCAGGCCAGTCTTGGGATGCTTGTCCACCGGGATACCGCGCCCGTTGTCCGTCACCATCAAGCCACCATCGGCCAAGATGCGCACATCGACGCGCGAGGCATAGCCCGCAATCGCTTCATCGATGGAGTTATCAGCAATCTCCTTAATCAAGTGGTGCACGCCATCGTAGCCCGTGCTACCGATATACATCCCCGGGCGCTTACGGACTGGCTCGAGACCCTCGAGCACCTGAATTTGCGAACCGTCATACGATCCATTATCTACTTGTTTGTTCATTCATTTCCCTCACTATTAGGTCATTCGGGTTACATTACACGCACCTTATTGTATCATAATCGCCGAGGCAGCGAAAATAACAGGGGTAGAATAGTCTGCATACTAGCGGCTTTTATTCATATTTGCTCGTCGCAACGAGCCATAGACCACTGATAAACGCTATCGGCGCAATCACGACCCACGTAATGCCGCCATATATCGCAGCCGATATGACGAACAAGACACCTCCCCGCACAGCACTCATCGTACCCAGCCACTTCACTACATCAGAAGTAAAGAGACCCAGGTCATACCCATGCGCACATAGCAGCACAAACAGCAACACACCATGCATCATCACCAGTGGTATGACTGGCCCAACCATCAGCCAGAAGCCAACTTTGCGCTTCATCATCTGGTTTTTCGTTGTGCAATCTCCATCATCTTTAGACCGCACTGGCAAGGCTGGCTGCGTGCCAAGCAGGAGATACCAGAGGTAGAGCGAGCCAACCAAGCCGAGTACATCGCTAACGATGATCATCGCATTGCTCTGTACGCCCACCTTAAGTGGACTCTGCAGCACCCAAAAAGCATACAGCGTCGAGCCAGTCATAAACACGGCATTAACTGCAAGTAAGCTCAGTGCTCCAATCCTCTGCCAATACCGATCGGTGCGGTGCGACTGCCGCAGCACAAGATAGCCCTGCACCAGCACACTCATACTCCAAACAACCAGCAGCCACCCAAACGCCCGCTCCCCGATAGTCCGGCTACTCACGAGCGTGACACTGTGCATACACAGCACCGCTGCACTGGCAATCGTCCCCACCGCACCCGCAATCACACAGGCCTCGAGCCAAGCCCGACGCGGCGCAGACACATCAGGTGTGGCTGTGTGGCTATGATGTTTTGCGGTAGTTGTAGCGATGGATTGCTCTGACATGGGGTGTTTCTCCTCTGTTAGACAGTAGTTTTGGTGCTTAAGTTATTCGCGCTGGCTGTTTGCCACAAGCACCATACCAATGACCAACGCCAACACACTCGGCGTCATATACACGACTTCATTCATCCACTCTGGCTGAATAACAACCTCAGAGATGGCATATGATATAGAGTTAAGCTGCAGTATATGGAGTATTGACGTTGTGACCATCAAGATCATGAGGAAAATCAGTGGCAAAATAGGCGCCACAGCGATTAAACTCAAGCCCACCCGCCGACGCTTCGCCAGACGCCCAAATGTCACACTAGACACTGTACGGTTGGTAAGCGGTGCAATCTCGCGTTTGGTGCCAAGCAAGAGATACCAGAGGTAGAGCGAGCCAAGTATACTAATAATTACGCTCACCTCCACTGCTACATCATACAGCCAAAAAGCGGGTCTTTGGCCAGGAACAGCAAAAAATCCATAATATAGCCACACACCCACAATCAACAACCCAGGATTACCCGACAGGAGAATCAAGGCAACAAGCCGCTGCCAATAATGGTCCGACCGGCCCAACTGACGCAAAGTCATGAAGTACTGCACTATCAAGCTAACACTCCATAAAAATAAAAGGTAGCCTGTGGTCTTCCTAGAAGGTATATGACTACCGAGCCCAATCATAACCGCAGCTTGTAACCCTACTAACAGTGCATATGGCATAATCCCTGCTGCCCCCGCTGCAATAAACGCCTCGAGCACTGGCCGGCGGCGGGCTGTGGCGTGTTTAACAGAGGTAGCTGGCGATGGTGGCGTGTCTGTGTGGCTTGGTGATGTATTATCTACGACAGCCTGTGACGAGTTGCTTGGCTGTGTGCTAGGTGACGAAACAGAGGTACTATCTACCTTCGTTGTCTTCTTTGCAACAGGTCGTGACTGTTGTGATTTTTGCTTGGTGCGCTGTGTGGCGCGCTTCTTTGGAGATGATGTCGCTTGTGTCTCTAGCGCGGCGGGCGCTGCTGGGGTTGATTTTTTTCGTGGCATAGAACCGTCCTCCTCTGCCTAGTATACGCGCCTCTTCACCGTTTTGCCACATAAAAACATGCAATTGCCTCAAAAGCAAAAACCAGTGCCAGCTCGTACCAGCCACCACGCCCCACCGAGCGCGCCCCAATCAGCAGCACTGGTGCCAGCGCCAGCACCGAGCCAAAATAATAGCAGCGCCGAAAGCTCAGCGTCACCGCTCGCCGCTGCGCCTCGGGCAGCCAACGCCGCAGCGCCGCTGCAATACCCGCCAGCAGGTACGTTAGCAACCCCAGCATTACCACATAGCACAACACAAAGACCAGCACGATCCCCAGGGGGTGAATCGTCGCTGGTGTGGTGGTCTGCAGCACAATGGCGAGCAGCACCGCTGCAGCTATGCTCATACTCGCAAGCAGGATTCTTCGAGACATATCTATCACTATACCAAGCAATCCGCCTGGTGAGAAGCCCGAGCAGCCGCACAAAGCAACGCGCTTGCAGCGTCCTCTATAGATATATAATTAGGACGCCCGGCAGCCGCTACGGGCTAGAGGTGCTCCACAGTGTGGAGCATGAGTGGTGTGCCTCTGGCATGCGCCATATAGAACGAGGCCACCACGCGTCGACGCCAACGATGACAAAAGTACTTCTATTGGGGGGTACTATTAGTATTGGCGGAGCGCAGGCAGTGCCAAAGCTCAGCGCTATGCTGCGCTCTGCCGCTGCCTGGTGTGCGCCAATGGCGATGCCATGTTGGGTTATGTAGGGTAAGCTTTTCCGTTTTTTCTTGAGTGTTTGTGTTTGTCAAAGCTTACTTCTACGTTAGCACAAGCGGTATGGTAAGTCAATGTGTTTTGCAGCTGAGCTGCAAAACCCCAGCAGGGCTTACGCGCTATGGTTATTGTATGCAGCACACTTGGTTATGGCGATCCTCGGCTTTGATGGTCGGCGATGGGCATCGAGCAGCTATCGCTTATGGCGACTCAACCAACCCACAGGTCGTTTGCCATTGCTATACATCGCACCAACGCAAAGCACAAGCGACATCACTATCATGCGAACTATCGCAAAACATTGCCTCGCCACACCCTTTCTCCCTCACACGAACATCGGCGGCGCGCCCACCTCTCGCACCCCTGTACTTTCGAGAGTTGTGCACAGGCATTTTTGTTGTATATAGTGCAATAATTTTTTGTTCATTTTTGGCTAAGTGGTGCATACTACCTCTGTTGGCTTCGCTGATTAGTGTTGTGTTTATTACGCAGTTTTTTGGCGATATGAGGCCAACCAGGGTGTCTGTTCGATGTGGTATTTTTTACGCAAAAATATTGCTAAAAATCGTTGACACAAGCGGTTTTCTCCCATATCATAAGGGTAGCTTCTGAATAAAAAAATTATGCAGAGGCCAAAAATAAACAAACATACGAAAACTCCACATCCAAAAACAACCACTACTCGCAGGTGGTTGTTTTTTTGGTGAGAGAGCTTGGCTAGCGCGGAGTCCTTGGCGATACTTCGCAGCATTGTTTGTGGTTTGTACGCATATGGCTCACCAAGTTTTTGCACAATAAAAATCGCCCACCCTCGGTGAGCAATCATTTCCTATCTGGTGGAGCTGCCGGGTACTGCCCCCGGGTCCGCTTGGTGCCCTCGTATTCGTCTACGAATGTAGGTTTGTTTGCGTGTTTGACAACGCGAGGCCGATCAGAAACAAACCAAAAATACAGCCTATCGTTGCGCGGTATATGTCCTCTCCTCGTGCCGCTGCCACCAGGAGAGCAAGCAACATAGCTATGACACTATGAGATGCCCTGTTGCCATGCACCTCATAGCGATCGCCAGACTAAGCGGCGAGTGCAGCCGCGGTATTGGGAGCGAAGATCTCCTCAACACTGCGGAGTGCTGCTGCAACTTTATTTTTTGCAGTTATATCTATGCGTGTCGTGCATATCCGATTCGCAGAATACAATGACAAAGTCCAAACGTCGAACGCTATATCAGCCCCACGTCTTGTGTCTATTATAGCATGGTTTTGCCTATATATCCTCGCTCGAGCGCTTGAGCGTCAAGTTGGCCTATCGGCGCACAAGAACATTCTAGAAAGCTAGCGATCTCTCCTCCCCTGGCAGCGTCATTTTCGTTGCTTATATTCGTTGCTTATATTTGTATAGACAAATACTATCTCCTTATACACTCTCATACTCATGCTCACCCTCCCCATACCTCCCTCCAGAACAAAAACAATTTGCACAGACCCCACCAATATGCTTAACTATAAACAGCATGAACAAAGTCGCAAAAATCAGGTCGGTTGCGCCCGTAGGGTTCGCTGGCCATATGATTGACGTAGAGAGCGACATGACAAAGGGCCTGCCCGCCCTGCAGATCGTTGGCCTGGGCAACAAAGCCATCGATGAAGCACGCGAACGAGTGCGCAGTGCCATCACCAACTCCCTGCTGGAATATCCAGCCCAGCGCATCACCATCAACCTCGCACCGGCCGAGCTACCCAAGGATGGCACACACTACGACCTGCCGATTGCCCTTGCCCTCCTCACCAGCAGCGGCCAGCTCCGGCCCGAGCAAGTGGCTGGGGCGGTCTTTGCTGGTGAGCTAGCACTTGATGGCACACTCCGCCCAGTCAAAGGTGCCATTACCATTGCCGAAGCAGCTCGTGATAATAATTACAACACCGTCTATTTGCCTGTGGATAATCTCGCCCAAGCCTCGCTTGTATCAGGGGTCACGCTCTATGGTGTACCAGATCTTACAACACTCTTTCTCCATCTCAAGGGCGAAAAACTGCTACCAATCTACCAGCCACCACCCACTGATGATAAACCAACAACACCTGCGTCATCGCCCCTGCTCGACGATATCTACGGCCAGGCCCAAGCCAAGCGCGCCCTCACCATCGCCGCAGCGGGCCACCACAACATCCTCTTCACCGGGCCGCCCGGCACCGGCAAGTCGATGCTTGCCAAGACGCTGCCCAGCCTCTTGCCGCCCCTGACTCCAGATGAACAGCTAGCGGTGACGAAGCTGCATAGCCTGGCTGGTCTCTCGCTCGACCAAAGCGTCCAAGCGCGGCCATTTCGGGCGCCGCACCACACAGCAAGCCGCGCATCATTGATTGGCGGTGGGTCGGTGCCGCAGCCTGGCGAGGTGAGCTTAGCCCACCTGGGCGTACTCTTCCTTGATGAGCTGCCCGAATATCCGCGCACGACGCTTGAGGTGCTGCGCCAGCCACTTGAGGACACTACAGTGACGGTCACCCGGGCGCGCGGGCGCGCCACCTACCCAGCTGATTTTATGCTGGTGGCCACCATGAACCCCTGCCCCTGTGGCTACTACGGCGACCCAACGCACGCCTGTACCTGCAGCAGCACACAGATCATCGCCTACCAGAAGCGCCTGTCTGGGCCACTGATGGATCGGATTGATATGATCATCCCCGTCAATCGCATCCCCACCGAGCAATTGCTCTCACACCGCACCACTACCGATCACGAGCAGCGCCATGCGATAGCCGCCATCTCCACCGCCATCCGCGCTCAAGCCACCCGCTACAGTGGCAGCGCTATGCGCAATAGCCGCCTCAGCTCGGCCCAGGTGCGGCGCTCTATCCCACTCTCGCCAGAGGTCAAGCAGTTCCTTGATGCCGCCAGCACCAAGCTTGGCCTCAGCCCACGCGGTTACTTCAAAGTCATCAAGGTAGCCCAGACCATTGCCGATCTTGACGAAGCGCCGCACATCACCATTGCTCACGTCTCCGAGGCGTTGCAATATCGACAACCAGCGCCCATCAAAACGTTGTAAAAATATCGTCGTGTATCTTACATCACATTCTACCTCTGTTTTTTCTGTATATCGGCGAGAACTTGGCAATAAGGTGCAACTCACAACATTTGACAAACCCCTCACCAACCAGCCATACTAGAGCCATGCAAGCAAACTACTCCGACCAACCCCTCCTCCACCCTACTCCAGGCCAGTCAGCGATTTTCCTCGCTGGCCCCACACCACGCTTCGACGAAGCGTCGCAGCAGCTCATCTCTGCGTCGTGGCGGCCCGAGGCGGTGCGGATCTTTGCGAGGCTGGGCTACGAGGGGATCGTCTACGCGCCAGAGAACCACGATGCCTCGCCCCAGCGCGAGCTCGATCTCCTCAAGCAAGCACGGTGGGAGTGGGAAGCACTCGACGCAGCAACGGTGGTGCTCTTTTGGGTGCCGCGGGTGATCGACCGGTCGCTACCCACACTGGGTATGCCCGCCTTTACCACCAATGTAGAATTTGGCCTTCATATCGGCAAGAACCCGGCCAAGGTCGTCTACGGTCATCCAGAGGGCGCACCCAAGACGCGCTACCTTGACGCGCTCTACACCGAGCACACTGGGCGGCAGCCAGGCAAAACACTCGAAGAGACAATCACGCAGGCAATTGCCTGTGCTCGGGCGCTGCAAGCGCAGGACAATTAGCCGCTCATCTCTTCACCACGTATCGTTTTCCGCATTCACCCTCTGTAGATTCCCATCCGATAGAGCGTGAAGCTCCTTATCAATAATCTCGCGAAGATAAGGAACTCTCATGCTCATAGCGCCCCACCCATAGCGTCTCTCACAGAGTAATCGCCGCAAAAAATCACCAAACCACGGTATATTTTATTTGCCTTTTGCGGCGACATCTGGTAAACTTTTGGGGAGTCAATTCGTTTTAAGCTCAAGCAAAGGAGAGCACAATCAAATCAACCACCCGCATCAACGAAGCCATCCGTGCACGAGAGCTGCGCGTCATTGGCGAAAGCGGCGAACAACTTGGCATCATGAGCCGGCAAGCAGCACTGGATAAGGCGCGGCAAGCTGGCGTAGACTTGGTGGAGTTTTCGCCCAATGCTAACCCACCCGTTGTGAAGATCATCGATTGGGGCAAATATCAGTACCAAAAGATGAAGGAGCAGCAGCGCAATAGGCGAAGCAATAAAGCCAATGAGCTCAAGCAGATGCGTTTTGGCCTAAAGATTGGCGCTAATGATCTTGAGATCAAGCTACGCAAGATTCGCAAATTCCTGGCTGAGGGGCACAAGGTCAAGGTTTTGATCTTTTTCCGCGGCCGCGAGATGGCGCATCGTGAGCTTGGCTACAACCTCATTAGCCAGGTCGTCTCCGCCCTTGAGGACGAAGCGATTGTCGAGCAAAAACCACTGATGGCTGGGCGCAACCTCAGCATCGTAATAAGGAGTAAGTAATGCCAAAACTCAAGACCCACAAGGGCACTGCTAAGCGCATTAAGCTAACCAGTACCGGCAAACTGACCCGTCGGCGTGCCTTCGGGAACCACATGCTCTCCAAGAAGAGCAAGTCGCGCAAGCGCAATATCAACACCCCTGCTACCATCACCGGTGGTATGGCCAAAAATGCTAAACGAGCCTTAGGAGTCTAACATATGCGCGTCAAACGAGGAACAACCGCCCACGCTCGCCACGCCAAGATGCTGCGAGCCGCCAAAGGAATGCAACACAATCGCACCCGGAGCTTCCGCCTTGCCAAGCAAGGGGTAATCCGGGCTCTGCAATACGCCTACCGCGACCGCCGCAACCGCAAGCGCGACCTGCGCCAGTTGTGGATCACCCGCATCAACGCTGCCGCCCGGCAAAATGGCACCACCTATGGCCGCCTGATTGCCGACATCAAGGCTGCTGGTGTGGCGCTCGACCGCAAGGTTCTCGCCGAGCTCGCCGTCAACGAGCCACAGGCTTTTGCTGCTGTCGTGAAGCAGGTTACTCGCAAGTAGTGTAGCAATTTATACGACGTTGTGAAGAATACACACCTCCGTCACAGAGGTGTGTATTTATTTGTAGATGAGCAGCAACTTGCTGGAGTATAGTATTTCTCCTGTACCATTTCATTTCTGCAGCCTCCTCATCGCACCGAAAATGTTCCGGCCAGATGAATCACAGAGCTTATCCGTCACCACAGTTGCTGGCCTTCTAGAATATTTTCTTGTTCGGCGAGGAGGTTGAGAAAATAACAAAGCTCCAAAGTTGGAGCTAACACATCATACCATAAAGCAGCCTATCGATAAGCCGGGTTCTGTCGTGGATGATCATCTATCTAGTTTGCAAATTGCTCTGCAAATCGAGCGGTTAGCGATAGCCACAAGCGGATCACTCATCCGTGGCTATCTCCTTGCAGCCAACAGGGTTTACCTCCGCGGCATGTCACCATGCAGCGCTGTGAGCTCTTACCTCACTCCTTTCACCCTTACCCCGCTACTCGAGCGCTACTGCGCACGAGTATTGGTGTTGCGGAGCGGTATCGTTTCTGTGGCACTTTCCCTAGGGTTGCCCCCGGTCGCCGTTAGCGACTGTCGTATCCTGTGCTGCCCGGACTTTCCTCTTGCCAAGTAGCAAGCGATCATCTAATAGACTGCCTCCCTATTATAGCATAAGGGATTTATAGTAAGTGGGTGTTAAAACCTTCATCTTCAGTGCAGGGCCCTCTTCATCACTTCATCTGATGGAGTGTGCTAATCGGTTGTAATAACCAATTAGCAGCTCTGGCGTCAAGAGGTTGATACTTGGGGAGTGTCGACCCTTATAGCGTTCTATCGGAGGGAGTGATGAAGAGGTCCCGTGTGTGATAGTGATACTCTTAGCCTTCGACCGTCAAAAAAATCCCAGACTCACCCCAGGCGCTTGATATTCCCCTGCATGATGCAAGGTGGGTTTCCTCATCCATACCCACGGGTATGGTGAATGTTGGAATCCCTATCATATGATGTTAGGAAAATCATACACGCCCGATATTCGTCTGGGACACTCTTAGTATACCACAGAATGGTAAGCGGCGTCACATTTGCGGTATTATGAGATCCTCACACCTTCTTCCTTAGTACTAAACATGTCAATATCTGCTGAATATTAGCACCTCTTGTATTGGATGTTTAAAACTCTGCTAGTGCTCATAACAAACTCTCACCTTTGTACGAGAGACAACCTCATTCAATCTCCCACCAAGCTAGCCTACAATCTAAACCCTGTACCAAGCTAGAAAAAAGGCCCAATTCCTACTCCTAGCCAAGCGACACGCCAAACACCAGCGAGAAAAGCTGCAAGATACCCCTGATGGCCGCCATCATCACATTGCCAATAGCCGAGCTACCGACCAATACCAGCACAAAGACCAGCATCACACCGTACTGCTCCACTACCTCCATGCCGCGGCGTACAAACTCCGGCGCCAAAGCATACAGCACACGCGAACCATCGAGCGGCGGAATCGGCAGCATATTAAAGACAAAGAAGCCAAGATTCACACTCACCGCCGTAGCAAGCAGCGGCTGCACTACTGGCCCAGCGACCGTCGCATATAGACCGAAGCAGATGAAGGCAATGACGAAGTTTGTCAGTGGTCCAGCTAGCCCCACCAGCGCTGCGCCCCATTCATCGCCGCGCACTCGCTCGGGGTTGTACGGCACTGGCTTGGCCCCACCAAACACTGGTAGGCCCAGCAGCGCCAAGCTCAGCGGCAAAATGATGGTCAAGAACAGATCGATATGGTGCACCGGATTGAGCGTCAAGCGCCCCTGCTCCTTGGCCGTATCATCGCCCAGCCAGTACGCCATAAAGCCATGCATCGCCTCGTGCAGCGTCATTGAGATAAGAATAACGACAAGGACGATAATGAGGTGAGCGATATCAATATGCATTTCTTTATTGTACCATCACCACTCGCTGTGCCCAAGGCTTTGCCTTGCTATGTAGCGTCATATATACTGGTACTATGTCTATAATCACCTACCATACCGACACCAAGCCGATCGACCATATCGAGATCACCGAGCCTACGCAATGCCGCCATGTACTCGAGGATATCGCACAGCGCGCGCTCAGCCTTGCCAGCACACTCCAACCAGCAGACGAGGACACGATAGAATTACCAGCATCAATGCGAAAATACAGTAAATATTACAATGATGTAGATAGTACAACCGTTGTTACCACTGTTGATTCTCATCAAACAACACTTGATGCCACACGCCACACTGGCCACAATAGCATCAGTTGGAACGTCTTTATCGACCAGCCGCTGCCACAACCAACCACCCTCGCACAGGTGTGTGCACTGGTGCAAGCAGAGCAGCCAGACTACGCAACCGCTAGCTGGCAATCTCGCAATGCAGATGGCTCAGACCGGCACATCATGGTCTTTGCCTCGCCTAGCAGTGTGCGAATCAACCTCCTGCGGCATACTGGTAGCGATACGCAGCGGCTCCCCATCGATGACCCACAAGCCATCATTGATGAGGTATTTGGCTCATAATATCATAGACACGGAACCCAAAAACACCCCCTACACCCCTACTACATAAACCACTCAAGAAAATATCTGGAGGCTTGCGATACGGCAAGATGCCTCAGCACTCCACCTTGACATTGCCTCCTTGGCAGCGTATACTAATACAGATTGTAATAATATAAGTTATAAGTGGAATAAGAATATGGCAGCACGATGTGAACTGACTGGCAAGGGCAAGCAATTCGGCAACAATGTGAGCTTCTCGTTGCGACGCACCAAGCGAGTCTTCAAACCAAACCTTCAGAAAAAGACCTTCGTTGTCGATGGGCAAAAGGTCACCATGGTTCTCTCGACTAAGGCGATCCGCACCCTCAAGAAGAAGGGCCTGCTCACCAGCGCCAAGACAAAGGCCAAGGCTGCGGCATAGTCGCCCAGAGCAAACGACACCTGTAAAAATATCCCCTATGTAAGGGGATATTTTGCTAATTACTTCGCTTTATCTAACTCAGCGATCGTTGCGAGCACGCCAGCAAACTGCCGAGCAAACTCTGGCCGCAGCACCAGTACACGCTGGGTGCCAACCGCTTCGCTCGTGACAATGCCTGCTTCGCGCAGGACTTTGCAGTGGTGCGAGACAGTCGAGAGTGAGAGATTATGATCGATCTGGCTGCAGCCCAGCCGCCCCTCCGCAGCCAAGCGACGGACAATCCGCAGCCGCAGCGGATCGGACAGGGCGGCAAAGACATGCTCTGGTGCGAGTGTGTCAGTTGGGGTGTTTTGTTGGGATGTCATTTCCTTTGTATTGTCTCATACCTGCTGGTCATTGCCAAGGCAAGCACTACCACACCGGCCGCCACCAGTGGAATTACCTGAGCTGGCTGGCCACTAATAATCGCACCGCCCAGCATACCACCAAAGCCTTGACCAATGTAAATACTGGATGAATTGAGTGAAAGATTCAACTGAGCCCGTTCTGGGGCAAGCGCAATGATGCGGTATTGCTGAGCAATCGTGGCAATCCAAGCACTAGCCGTCCATAATAGCACACTGCCACCAACGAGACCAAGCGCACCTGGCATCCCAGCCGCCACACCAAGCAAAGCAAGCGCCAACGCAAAGGCAAGCATTGCCCAGCGGGCCAGCCAAATATGGGCAAAACGATCGGTCAGCCAGCCGCCTAGCACACCACCCAGGAGTGAGCCCACACCAAAGATGAGCAAAATCCAGCTAAAGTATTCGTGCAGACCCGCCTGCTGCACCACCGCACTCAGATACGAAATCACGCTGGTACCAGCGACAAATATCACTACCGTTACCAATAACGTCAGTGCAACGTGGCGATTCGCCAGGCCCGCCACCAATGCCCGAACGGTCGGCACCTGCTGCGCTGGCTGCGCCTCACGTGCCTGAATGCCCAGCACAATGCCACACAACACCAGCACCGCAGCCACCGCCATTGCCCAAAACAGTGCATGGTAGCCATAGCGCTCCCCTACAACCGAACCAAGCGGTACGGCGAGCACCGTTGCCATCGTCATACCTGTTGTAACGACGGAGATTGCCTTGCCACGATGCTTGGCCGGGGCAAGGCTGGTTGCCAAAGCCATCGCCGTTGGCATCATCATGGCTGAGCCCAAGGCTGCCATCACTCGAGCCACCATCATCCATACAAATGACGACGCGAGCGCTGCCACTCCATTACCAATTGCAAATATCGCTAGTGCTAGCACCAAGGTCGACCGCCGATTGCGCCGCCCCATCACCATGCCACACAATGGTGCCGCCAATGCATACACCCACGCAAACACCGTTACCAAGAGGCCAGTCTGCCCCAGCGACACCCCAAGTTGCTGCGCCACCTGTGGCAATACCGCTGCCAGCATGAAGCCATCCGCCCCAATCACGAAGGCTCCCAGCGCTAGCACCGCAATCTTACCCCACGGCGTGGTTGATTGTTGTTCCATAAAACCGTTCCTTTCTTCGATACAAATCGAAATAATAGTGATATTTCGAAGTGTATCGAATTTAGTGCGCTGTGTCAAATCGATTATACTAAGAATATAACTATCACAATCCTCATCACTGTCTCGCACTCATTTCTTGAGAAAACTATAGAAGCCGACCCCATCTTGCTCATCGATCCACCAACACTCGTGCTGGCTACAATTAATATTCATACTCCACCAGATAAAACAGCGAGAAAAACGGTGTAAAGATATATCATAAAAACCAGCCTCTCTATGAGGCTGGTTGCGCTTGGGGTATATGAATCCTAACTTCGAGCCAGCTCAAACACCGTCAGCACTTCGGGCAGGTTACTCGCTGTTTTGATCTTGAGCTTAGGTTTTTGCTCGACTGGCGCACCAAGCTCCTTCTCAAAGACCTCCACCGTGTCTTGCGGCACTTCGTACTGCAGCGCGCTGTCGGCATAATGAACGGGCACTACTACTCGTGGCTCGATCTTGCGAATAATAGCGGCAGCACTTGTCGCATCCAGCGTGTAACCATAGCCACCCACTGGAATAATGACAATGTCGATCACCCCCAGCGCCTCGAGCTGAGCATCAGTCAGCTCTGGCGCGATATTACCAATCACCGCAATGCGAATATCGCCACACTCAATGCGATACACCGTAGAGAGCTGCTCACTCTCTGGCGTGTCGATGTGGCGCGTGGCAGCAATGCCGCGGATGGTGTAGTCACCCACTTCATACTCGCCAGGCTGATTGATGATAAGGCGCGCCTCGGGGCTAGCCACCGCAAAGCGCTCTTCAGTCGCAAGCTCTACTGCGTCTTTCGTCTTGGCGTCCTTCAGGCCGAGCAGCGATAGCTTGGGGTCAACTGCAAGCGTGGTTTTCTTCGTCGCGATGATGACGGTGTTGCCGCCTTTGTATTCGATATCAAGCATGATTCTCTCCTTCATCTTCTTTTAATATATTATCAACGTCTACCAATACGGTATGCTTGTTGGTCAGAATGGTGGTAATGAAGCGGTCGCGCACGCTCAGCCGGTAATAGAACTCGTCGTAGCTCAGGATGCTATATGTCAGCTCGCGCCCCTCCTGCCGCTCGATAACTGCCACCACGCTGCGCACCTTGGCAGCCGAGAGGTTACCCACGAGCAGCAGATCGATCGTACTGGCTGATCCTTTCACCAACGCCCCCGCCGCAATCGCCACACGCAAGCGTGGCAGCTGCATAATCGCATCTTGCCAAGCAGGCCGGTAACCCGACTTGTTCTTGGCTGGAGCGATTTTTTGGTCGGCAAAGATGACGCGCAGTGGTGGATAATATTCGTACTGCTGGTTTACTTCGTAGTACAATTTGTTATCTACGCTGTCGCTCGTAATGATCCCCACCTCCAGCATATTGAGCAGCTCGCGGCGCACCGAATTAATCTGCTCATTAATTAGCCGCGTAATCTCGCGCACATAAAATGCCTTTCCTGGATTATTCAAGAAAAGGTGGAGTAATTTCACACGAGTTTTTGATCCAAACAGTGCATCTATCATTACGGTCACCAACTAGATTTATGGTATCACATCTGGTGCGCTTGCGCGAGCACCTCACCAAGGTACGTCTCAGCATTCTCCAGGCTGTGCCATATGATGTCTGGGTTGCGCCGCAGCCAGGTCATCTGCCGCTTGGCCAGGCGCCAGTCTGCTGTGCAAAATGCCGCTTTGGCTTGCTCAAGCGTATACTCGCCCTGTTGTAATTTATGTATAATTGGGTAGATATTCCCTGTCATTGCTTCACTGTCCCAGCCATAGTGGGCCGCTAATTCCGTCGCTTCTTGCACAACACCCTGCGCAAAAAGCTGCTCTGTCCGCTCGGCAATGCGCCTGCGCAGCACATCACGTTGCGTTGCAATACCTACAACATAGGTATTTTTATCAACATGCGCTGACCTCTGTAACTGTTGTCCTTCTCGCACTATTGTATTAATGACATGCCTTTTGTTGTATTTATTACTGGGTAATTCTATGTTGTGTACTCGACAATGTTCGTGCAAAGTTTCTATAGAATCGCCCTGTAACTGCTGCATAAGCTTTTTGTTCACCGTTGGAAATTGAAATTTATACAACACTGCATCGACATACAGGCCCGTCCCACCGACGAGAAACGGAATGTGCCCACGCTGGCGAATAGCCGCAATCTGCTTATTAGCATAGCGCTGGAAATCCACTACTGTGAAGCGCTGGCCTGGCTCCACCAAGTCTAGCCCCCAGTGTGGCACAAGGGCTTGCTCGTGCGGCGAGGGCTTGGCAGTGCCAATATCCATACCCTTGTAGATGGTGCGCGAATCGGCGCAAATAATCTCACCACCGTACTGCTTGGCGAGGCGAATCGCCAGGCTGGTCTTGCCGCTAGCAGTTGGCCCAACGATGGCAATGAGTGGCAGAGCAGTGGATGCGAGAGGTAGTATGTTATTTTTTGTATGCATGCGAGCTACCTTTCAGATTATTATGTGACGCAGCAAGTGGCCGCCAGCGACGCTGTGCAAAATCAACCACGCGGTACGAATCATCACACTGGATCCCATCATGCTCGAGCAATTGCCGTTGCACCGCCTGCCCACCCGGAAAGCCGACCGCAAGGCCTCCCTTGCAATTCACAAGTCTATGCCATGGCAACTCCTCTGGCCCACCATGGGCAATCTCCCCCACGCGCCGGGCGGCGTATGGGTGGCCAGCAAAGGCCGCCAGGTCGCCATAGGTCGTCACTGTATCATCGGGCAGCTGTGCCATCAGTTTGTAGACGGCATCACGCAGGGTCGTCACTGGCAAGTCGCTCAATTGCCACCTCCACATCGTACCAATTTGTGCAGCGCACCACCCCCGCCGGCAGCACTGCAGCTTGATTCCAGGCATAATCGCCAAAGAGCAGCGCGTTGCGGCCATGTGCTGCCACCGCTTGGCAGTGCTTGAGCTGGTCGTCGATCAGCACATCGGCGTTGATTTGCGTCATCAACTCTGCCTTCGTGGCACGGTGCGAATCATTAGTTAACTCATCCCAAATACCCGAGAAATAAACCGCCGTGCTCGCAAAGATACCTGGAAAATGCTCGTCGATCCAAGCTATTGTATCACCCTTTACTTGTAGGCAGCGTGACGTTGCAATCATTAGATGATGGTGTTGTGCCAAACGCTCTAGCACCTCCAGCGCGCCGCCAATGTGCCCATAGCCCGCGCTTAGGCTCGTGCTCACAATCTCGGCAGTGCGACGCTCCACTTCAGCATTATCCACCTGCCACATCTTGGCCCAATGCTCATCGTAATCATCGACCGTCAGGTTCGTCCCCCAGCGCTGGTTGCTAAAGGCGACGATGCCAGCGGCATTCTCCGCCAGCACGTCGTCGACATCCACAGCAATGCGCAGGCGGCGCATTAGCTCAGCTCCTCTAGGTATGCCGCGAGCTCATCCAGCGGCACCGTCGTCTCGCCCTGCTGGGTGCGCACACTTACCTGGCGGTTGGCTTTGTCGCGTGGGCCAACGATAATCTGCACCGGAATTTTTACAACAGTAGCTTCGCGGATCTTTTTACCGAGCGATTCATTGCGCATATCTGTTGTATATCTTACCTCGTTGTATTTTATAGGATGCATCAGTACCACTGTTTTAAGCACTGATGTAATTTCATCAACATAGTCTTCTACAGTGTTGTTAATTGTGAGAATACGGACTTGCTCGGGCGCGATCCAGAAGGGGAACCACCCCGCTGTGTGCTCAATAAAGACGCTCAGGAAGCGCTCTATCGAGCCCAGCAGCGCGCTGTGGATCATCACTGGCCGAGCCATGTCACCTGCTTCATTGGTATATTCAAGGCCAAAACGATCAGGCTGGACGAAGTCGAGCTGCACCGTCGCTACCTGGTGCTCGCGGCCAATCGCATCCGTCGCCATGAAGTCGATCTTCGGCCCATAAAAGGCCGCCTCACCCTCCTGCTCGAAATAATCCAGCTGCTTGGCCATCACAGCTGCCCTGAGCTGAGCCTGAGCCGATTGCCACAATTCTGGCGCTCCAAGGTAGCCCTCGCCCTCATCGCGATAGCTCAGGCGGACACGCAGCTTCATCCCCACAATGTAGTACAACTCCTCGGCACAGGCCAACAAATTACTCATCTCCTGCTCGATCTGATCTGGCCGGCAAAACACATGGCTATCATCCTGCGTCAGCGAACGCACCCGGCTCAGGCCACCCAGCTCGCCAGTTTTTTCGTCGCGGTAGTCGGTCGTTGTCTCGAGGTAGCGCACGGGCATATCGCGGTAGCTCCGTGGCTGGCTGGCAAAAATCTGCGTGTGGTGCGGGCAGTTCATTGGCTTGAGGGCCATCTTGTCGCTCGTCTCTTGGCTCGTCACGAGGAAGAGCTCGTCGCCAAACTTCGCCCAGTGCCCGCTCGTCTCATACAAATCTTTCTTAGTAATGTGCGGCGTCCAGACTTTGGCAAAGCCGTATTTCTCACGCAGCTGGTTGGAGAGCTGGGCTGCTTTATCGCGCAAGATCGTACCACGTGGTGTAAAGAGCGGCAAGCCCACCCCCACCAGTGGCGACATTGTGTAGAGGTCAAGCTCTTTACCGAGCTTGCGGTGGTCGCGCTTTTTGGCTTCTTCGCGCATCTGTAGGTAACTATCAAGCTCCGCTTGCGTTGCAAAGGCCACGCCATAGAGCCGCTGCATCTGCGGCCGGGTCTCATCGCCTCGCCAGTACGCACCAGCCACACGCAGCAACTTGAAAGCCCCCACCTTACCTGTGCTCTCCACGTGCCCACCACGGCACAGATCGGTGTAATCGCCCTGAGAGTAGAGTGATACCGTCTTTACCTTACTCTCGCCTTCTGCGGCGCTGCCAAGGGCCTCTCCAGCCAATTCTTTGGCAATGGTTGTCCCCGAGCGCTTCAGGTCATTGAGCAACTCAACTTTATATGGCTGATCTGTCTCCTTCGCCCAAGCAATCGCCTCATCTACCGGCACATCGCGGTGCGTAAAGGGTAGATCGCGCGCAATAATGCGCCGCATCTCCTTCTCGATTGTGCCAAAGTCTGCCTCAGATATCGTCACATCACCAAGGTCAATATCATAATAAAACCCCTGCTCGATGGCTGGCCCCACGCCAAACTTCGCCTGTGGCCACAAATGCTGGACGGCTTGCGCCATGATGTGCGCCAAGCTGTGGCGCATTGCTTGCTGCTCGTTATTCATTGCTTTGTTTGCTCATCAACTCCTCCGCCGCACACTGGCAGCCAAAAGCCGACTCGCTCCTCCTTGGATATAAATTATGTTGATAAAAATAAAAACATGCGCCCTGGCACGGATATACTCCATCCGACCAATCTCGCATGTCTCGGGCCGCTTGCACGCAAACGGCGGTTCCACCGGACTTCTTGGCGCTTACCGCCAAGCACTCATGACGCAACGTTCTCGCACATCACGACAGCCCACGAAGCTCGGGAGGCTGGTGAGGCCCCGTCAGCACTTACCGTCTATTGTATAACGAGAGTGGGGGTGGGTGCAAATAGTGTCAGCCTCAACCTCTCCCAACTACTTCGGTCTCACGGCAAACCCATCGCGCAAGAAAATATCTGGAGGCCAGTGGCTGTGGGGGCGGATAAGCTCTGTGATTCATCTGGCCGGAACATTTTCGGTGTGATGGGTTTGTTGTGAGGGCGAAGATGATAAGTTTGCACGTTCAGGTATGTGTCCCATGTACCCTTGCCCTCCCCCACATCTTCTGCTACAATACACGTGTCGGGCGATTAGCTCATTTGGCTAGAGCGCTTCATTGACGTTGAAGAGGTGAGAGGTTCGAATCCTCTATTGCCCACCATTTCGGTCTATTCGCCAGTGCACCATGTCGGTCTGTAAGGTGCGCTGGCGCGAAAGCACTTACTACTACAGTAAGTGCTTTTTGTTATGGCAAAGCCTAGTAATACTAACTTCGCTACCAGCTCATACCACAAACTTGCAAAACGCAAGCCTTGATGCTACGCTAAAGGCATGACACGAACAGCTCACAAACGCTCAGCCTGCCCCATTAGCTACAGCCTCGACCTTTTTGGCGACAAATGGACACTCCTTATCATGCGCGATGTGCTGCTCTTTGGGCGCTGCTACTTCCGCGAATTCGCACGCGATGAGCGCATTGCCAGCAATATTTTGGCCGATCGCTTGGCGCGGTTAGAATCGGCTGGCTTGCTTGATAAGCAACGCGATCCACTCCAAGGCAATCAATACATTTACAGCCCAACAGACAGCAGCTGGCAGCTCTTGCCGCTGCTCGTCGAACTGCTCTTTTGGGGTGCTTGCGCCGACCCGCACGCAGCTGTGAGCGACGACTATCGCACCACCATTGCCCACGAAAAAGATTTGCTCAAACAAGAAATCATGCTTGCCGCAAAAACCGGCACCTTCGTCGATTACTACCACAACACCATGGGTATACAGGGGTAGAGCCTCTCGCAAAAATTGATATATGGCAGAAATACATAGTACATTTTGGTTGCAAATTGCAAGTGACATACCCTCCTTAGTATAGCTGCTTCTCCTCATAAGCCTACCTATCTCACTCACAAAGATTACTACTTTATGAATTGTGGCAAAAAAATATTCATATAATGGCATATCGGGTAGTCGCATATCGTTCACCCATAAGCACCTCATCATCCTCGTATTTAATTCCCGCTACGAGCCCTTAATTCCTCGCATCACTTGTATATTACAAGCAAGATAGTAAGCTACATTACAATCTATTTGTAGATTAATTATGAACACAATACGCACATATTCACACACCGCCTTACACTTACCTAGCTCATCCGCACAGCCTGAGGGGCGGCTTACATCCTGATCAAACTCACGTATCAGCCATACAATATAACGCATATGTTTATCAATACTATGCACTATATAGCACCCGCATCCAACAGCCTAGTGCCGCATACGCCTCTCTCAATTTTTTCTCACCGAGCAATTCACTGTCCATCTAAAGTACTTATCCTCTCCTATAGCGCAACTATCTGCGATTCTTTGACCAATATTCATCCACACCAGGCTATTAGTTATCCACATTGCACATGGCCATTTTACTGCTCATCATATGCGTGTGGTGATATAATGCATACATAGTTATCATTTGTATTTTGATATTTTTGTAGCATAATAGTTATTTCAATAACATGACCTCTGTAAAATTCCATCAGTACGCTAGAAACCTCACCAGAAATAACACTCATACTTGCTCCACCAAAAGGAATCTTCCTACTATAGAAAGAGATTATGGAGTCCATGACTTACCTATACACTTAGCCTCTCTATCAATCTCTTACCTGAGACAGACAAGACAAATCAGGAAGTGAGCGGCACCACTCTTAGTCGCTCGCGTGAATATTGCCAAAGATAATTCAGTCCAGCATGGCTCGTAGAATACCACTCATACCTACATTAAATAGCCTTTTGTGCTCTACTCTCTGGTCTCGATCCCTATTACACTTACCGTAGCAGGCACGAGATCCACTTTCCAAAGTTTTCTGGAAAATATGACAGGAAAAATATCCTACCACCAACTGACGGGTTGTAATTTTAGTACCATCATAGTATTATTCTACTGTTATGCATGGACAGAATTCCAAAGTTAGATTCCCTTTTCGAGTCAATGGCTGTACGGTCATAGAACAGTATACTGGTTCGGATTGGAAGTTTGGTGACGATTACTTTAGCACGAATGATCTTTTTGTTTCTGTATACCCCAAGAATAAGCCGACAGATTTTGATCATTCAGAGACATTTGGCAGCAGAGATGCGCCTTGGTACATTAAAGTGTCTCTAAACATTTTCCCCGAATCAAAGGAAATCCGAGACACTTTCTACATGCTGTCCAGTGCATCATTTCTTGAAGGGCGTGCCAGGTGTATGGTGGTGTGTTCACCATCCTTTCTCGAAGATAACGCCCGCAAGATATCGTTGGATCCGGTACTACATCAATATCCTGGGGTAAAACCTCTTGTACTGGAGTGGCTTGATCTAACGGCGATTTATGACTTTGCACAGGATGTTTTTCTCGATGCAAATGTTTGGCCTTCTATCAGTCACCCATACGGTGATTACGGTAGCTCTAATAGCCGTATTGGAAATTACATTTTTGACGACACTGACTTCGGCTACCTAAGCGATGAAGAACTAGATAGGCCATTTCGAGGACAAGAAATAGTCGTTGATGACGTCATATCGACATAGGCTATTCATCAGCGTCTGTGACGTGACTGTGTTTACTATGTGCTAAATTGCTGCATCTACAGGTACACGTTAGCCTATTGAGTTGACGGTGTACTTTATTTACTCTTTTTTGCGCTGCTTCTTGGCGGCTTTTTGGGCTTGTTTGGCGGCTTTAGCGCGGTCACGTGAGCCGGTAGTGGCCTTGACGGTTACATCAAATTTATCGAGATAGCGACCAAACGCCAGGTGTGTCTGCGCATTAAAGGCACCAATCGCACTAAAGCAAATGGATGTGACGGGCATAAGGATCCACTGCGCCACCATGGCAAAGCTGCGCCGGCGCTTGTAGCGCTCGGGGCGGGGTGGCAACATCTTAAGCATCAAGAAGACGGTGATAAAGATACCGATCATCGCGAAGCGCTGCAAATTGCTAATCACCTCGGGCAGCATATGCACCGCATAGCTGCGTGATGATTCTTGGTTGATCAACAGTGGTACCCACCCACCAAAGGTGACCAAAAATGCCATTACTGCCAGAGTCACGTGCCCATCGAGCAAGCGCATGAAGCGGGCAAACACTTCAGCAAATGGCACATTGCGCCGCCGCGTAAAGGTGCGTATTGCCACATATGGGATATCTGACGCGCCGTAACTCCAGCGCCGAAGCTGCTTAAACTGCGCCACCACTGTCCCCCAGAAGGTGTTATCCATCACGGCATCTTGGTAGATCGGCACATGGATGGGCAAAACACTGTAGTCTCCCGCAAAGTAGAAGTAGCTGCGCCAGTACTGGTGGCCATCTTCCACAATGCTGCGCGTGCTCCAAAAATTCATCTCCACCAGCGCGTCCATTGGCTGCGAGTGCGAGGCAAAGTTGCGCAACGTGTGGGGGCGCATACTGCTGATGATCGTCCAGAAGGAGTTACCGGTCGCAATCACCCGCATCGGCGCTGGGGCATCCCAGATGTTACCGAAGTATAGTGCAATCGGCTGGTACGACAGACGCTTGCGCTCGGGGTGAACGATATACTCATACGCCACATAGTCGAAGTATGATGGATACGGGCGGTTGTCGCTGTCGAGCGTGGTGATCATCACATCACTGTAGGCAATCCCCTGCTCGTCACAATAGCGCTGGAGCTGCTTACCAGCATAAGTGATGTTACCACCCTTGCCAATTACCTCATCAGGCATGTCCTTAGGGTGCATAATGGTCTGGAAGGTGAAGAATACATCGCCATACTCCTGTTGAAGGCGAGCGGCTGTGCGGGCAATATCCACCCCACCACGCTCCTCGTAGGCAAGGACAAGGATGATCTGTTTGTTGTTGTACGTTGTATTCTTAACTGACTCGATGGTAGGCTGCAAGACATCATACGACTCATTGTACGCCGCTACAATCACTGCTTGGTAGAGTTGCGATGGTCGCGGGAAGCTCGCTGGGTCGGCCGCCATAAGGCGGAGATTCTCGCAGTGCTCTTGGGCGTGGAACTCGCGTTGATGCCGCTTCGGTAGTGGCTGCTGCTGAATGGCAGCATAGCTCGTTACTGGGTCTTCGAGCTGCTCCAGACGCTGCCGCCAATCGACCATCTGCGCCTTCTCCAGCTGGTGGTGGCCTGTCAGTGTACGGTAGGCAATGCCAATCGAGCGGACAATCACACTCATCACCAAGACGAGAAGGTAGATAGACGCCCACAGTGGATTGATCAAAGACAAAATGATAAACAAAATCAGCATCCCATAGCTGAGGAATGCTGGGAGAATTTCAAATAATCGGTAGAGGAGAGTGCGCTTGCCCATGGGCAGCTCGAGATCGTTGTGGTTCATTTATCGATACGCCAGGTGCATTACTGCTAATCCATACGAGGCAGCAACCAGCAGCACCAATACTGCTGCCGCCCCTACAAAAAGCGCTGTCTGGCGGCGCTGCAGGCTATACAGCTTAACCATCAGGCCAATGTGCACCACCATTACCAGCGCACCAAACAACACGAAACTGAGTAAATAATACCAATAGCTCTTATAAAAATGCGCCTCGCCAAAGGCGGTGTAGCGCACATAAACCTGCACATCACGCACCTGCAGCGTGAAGCCCATCACCAGCATATAGATGATGCCCGCGACAAATACACCAATCAGCGCCGCAAAGAATGGCCGATCGGCCGCGATCGTGCGGAGAGGGGTGCGCAGAAAATCCTTCTTCTCTTTGGTCATAAACAAATGGAGCCGCTGACCGGACTCGAACCGGTGACCTACGCTTTACGAAAGCGCCGCTCTACCAACTGAGCTACAGCGGCATCACCGCTATATTATACTAGAGGCGAGGCGAAAATGGAAGGCAGCGCGGCAGGGATAGCCTGTAGAAGCTACCTTGTGCTGCAGGGTAATAACCTAATTTTCACTGCTTCTCACGCTCACCCTCCCCGCACTCCCTCCTCCGGAACACTATAAGGGTCGATATCTCCCAGATACCGACCTCTTGCGCTGGGCTGAAAACAGATTATTACAATCTGTTTTCACACTCCATCGGATGAAGTGTGGGGAGGGTGAGCTAGCGCTAGAAAAAGCAAAAAACCTGCGATTCCTTTCGTGAACCTCTTGCGATTTTTGGTAATTGCTGCTACTATTGATCTAGCCTATGCGCTCGTAGTGAAGATGGCCTATCACGTCTCCCTGTCACGGAGAAGATCGCCGGTTCGAATCCGGTCGAGCGCGCCAGTATTGGATACGATATACCCTCTTGCAGTGCGTCAAGTGGGTGTTTTTATTTAGTGCACGAATAACCCCTGTTGTAGCTCACATCATCTTCACCTCAACCCTCACACATCACAAAAACACCTCTGAGAGAGGTGTTTTTGCAGTAGTCCGATGCCAACGCTTAGCGCGTAAACTTCTCGTGCAACGCATGGTACTCGTAGATTTCGTCATCTGAGAACCAGTGGTTGATCTCTTGCTCAGCTTCCTCGGGATTGCCCGAAGCATGGATGAGGTTGGGCACACCCTTGTCTTCGTCGTTGGCATAGCCAAAGCTCATGTGCGAGTAGTCGCCGCGGATCGTCCCCATCTCGGCAGCCATTGGCTCGGTGGGGCCCACCAGCTTGCGCACCAGCTTGACAGCCTCTACTCCCTCAAACACCATGGCAATAACTGGCCCTTGCATCATAAAGTCCAGCGTCACCCCAAAGGCGTGCTTGCCACGGCGCGACACCATCTTGCCAATCTCCTCGTAGTGGCGGTAGTAATGATCACGTGTCGGAGCGATCATCTTGACAGCCACGATCTTGAGGCCCACTCGCTCAAAACGGGTCAAAATCTCGCCGACAATTCCCCGCTGCACAGCGTCTGGCTTGAAGACGACCAAGGTCTTTTGCACATTATTATTGTTGGGCACCGCTGTTGTTTCGCTCATAAAGCTCCTTAATTGTTAGGTTTGCTTGTATTATAGCGTATTGTGAGTGATCGCGAAAATGGGAAGCGCTAGAACTAAGGTGTATTGCGTCGTAGCCTACTGGATCGAAAATGTTCCGGCCAGATTAGACGATAGAGCATCCCCGCATACATTATTGCTGGCCTCCAGATATTTTCTTATCCAGTAGGCTACGGTGCTGCTGACAAAATAATCATATGGTCAGATACGATAACCCTGCCGACACCTGATGCTCTACCTCTCTGTCTATATATTGTGGTATACTATGGCAAATGGCACAGCACTATTATATGCAAGATTTGATCATCGACTTCATCGAATATATGGAGGTGGAGCGCGGCCGATCATCCAAAACAGCAGAGAACTACAAGCACTACCTCGAGCGCTTCGTTGAGTTTGCTGGTGCTGAATTGACGGTCGATCAGATCACGCCCGAGTTGGTGCGGCGCTACCGCCTCTGGCTCAACCGCTACCAAAGCGTCTATGGCGAGGAACTCGGCATGCTTACCCAGAGTTACCACCTCATCGCGCTGCGCGGCTTTCTCAACTACCTCTCTAAGCGCGACATCACCAGCCTCTCGCCCAGCAAGATCGAGCTCCCCAAGACACACAAACGACAAGTCACGTTCCTCCATTATGACGAAGTAGAGCGGATGATTGATGCCGTGCCAAGCGATGGCAAAGAAGCCAATTTGCGCGACAAAGCCATCATCGAGTTGCTCTTCTCCAGTGGTCTGCGCGTCTCGGAGCTTGTCAATCTCAATCGCGACCATATCAACCTCAAGCGCCGTGAGTTCATGGTGCGTGGTAAGGGCCAAAAAGACCGTCCGGTCTTCGTCAGTAGCCGTGCTGCTGAGCAGATCGAGACCTACCTCAGCGCCCGGCATGATTCGCTCGACCCGCTTTTCATCAGCTATAGTCGCAACCATGGTGCCACAAACACCAGTGGCGACTTCCGCCGCCTCACGACGCGCAGTGTGCAATCGATGATTGGCAAATATGCCCGCCTAGCTGGCATCACTAAGCACGTCAGCCCCCACACTATGCGCCACAGCTTCGCGACCGACCTATTGATGAACGGTGCCGACCTACGCAGCGTCCAGAGCATGCTGGGCCACAGCAATATCAGCACCACACAGGTCTACACCCACGTCACCGACCAACACCTGCGCGACATCTTCGAGCAGTTTCATAGCGGGAGAGAACAGGGGTAGGAGCCCTAGAAAGGAAACTATGAATAATATGTCATCACCAAGTAACAACATCCAGCCTTCGCGAGCAACTGAGTACAGGGGCTCGGATGGTAGTGTAATCAGAATGTTTGACCATAAAGAAGCGATGAGAGTAATCCTCGCTTGGGCGGACCATGACTGGCCGATGACCAGACAACAGGCATTCGAGCTGCGAGATTCATTGGGGTGGCGCCTTGGCCCTGAAGGCAGAGGATTTGTCAGCACAGTGCAAGTTGGTAGCGAGCGAGATGGATCCATTCTCTTCGATCACAGAACGGAATATTTTAGCTCTATAACGATACCATTAACAACGAATATTCCTAGCGAATTGGAGAAAGAATTTGCACATAAGCTTGATGACCTATATTCTGCGTGCGTGAAGTCTATGCAATCAAAATTTGGTAGAGGTAAGGACGATTCGGACGATACAATACTACACCATTCTTGGTACCTTCCTTCAAAGGCGTGTGTCTCCATAGGCAGGTTCATTGACAAGACAGTTTATGATAATACAGACATCCGTTATACCGTAAGCGTCACAATAGAGTCTCCAGCAATGAAGGATATAACCGACGCAGAAGATGCATACTTCGAGTACTTTGGGCCGGACGCGCCGTAAATAACATCCCCTTCTTATACATAAATAATCGGTCGTTATTATTGAAAATAGCGACCTATTATTTATTTTTATTTTAGGCTCCCATTCCTACGGATTACACGACGTGCCCAGTGGCCCGGCTTCGTCGTTGGTGACGTAGAAGTTTTTGCAGAGGCTGCCAGTGATGTCGACGCCTTGCTCTGGGAAGGTGAAGCTACCGTTGGTATTGAAGCCAACATTAACGCGGCTTTTGATGCGACGGAAGATGGTGTCTGCCCGGCCAGTGGAGTCGATTTCGGGCTGGACGGTGTCGAACTTCGTCACGCTGCTTGCTCGTTTGAGCGAGATCTTGACTGCCGAGGCTTTGTACAGGCTGGTCACGCGCAAGAACGCCACACGCGAGCCAGCTGGCACAGACTCACCGCCAGCCATTTGGAGGACGGCTTGGCAGGCGTAGCCACCACCGGTGTAGCGCGCATTGGAGCACGGCACAGCATTGACGGTCGTTTGGGCACCACTGTCGCTATTGGCACGCAGGCCAGGGCGCTGGATGGTGAGCGGGTTCGCATTGTCGGTAATGATGCTGGGGCGCAAGAAGTTGGTCGACACCTGGGCGCTATCGAGCTCGCTTAGGCTAACGCTTGTCTTGGTGGGCAAGACAGCCTGGGCCCGGATGAGAGCTGGCGCGTTGGGGCTCCACTGGTCTTTGCGCGGCAATGAGCGGAGGTCGCCAGAGGTTGGTGTCTCGATGGAGGCAACTTCGTTATCGCTGTTTTTCTTGCGCATCCACTCGATCTGCACACTATCAAAGGCATCTGCACCAACCAGCGGGATGACTGTCGACTCCCCTTCTGCGAGGTCGAGTTTGACGTCCTCAGTCTTGGCCTCGATCTTGACACAGGTGTAGGCTTGGTTGAGCGTGCTGCTGCCACTACTCGTCTTGATGGTCGTCTCACCACTGACGGACGACACCACACCGGCTGCCGCCACGGTGTTGCAACGCTGCTGCTCAATGGCGCGGCGAGCCCGCTCATTACCCTTGAGCGCCGCACGAATGACACGCTTGCCATCCTCCACTCCAGCAACCGCCGAGTCGTAGGCACTCTGCGAAAGGTCGTTATTGCTGGCGCGCTGCTGCTCCTGCACCATCAAGCGGATAAAGCTCACCGTCACCACCGTGATCAGTACTGTTGAAAACATCACCACAAAGAGCGATACCATACCGGCCTGCCGCTGCTTGTTGCTCTGCTGTTGTATCCACCTCATCATTCTACCCCTGTATCAATGTCTCAAAAATATTAATGGCGCAGAAGTTGTAATTAGCACTGTCGTTCGTGGGTGGCTTGCAGGTCTGGTTGGCGGTGTTGATCGTATCTTGCTGGTTTGTCCCAATGACGAAGCGGAGGCGGTAGATGGTGTGCGTGCCCTCGGTCGATTCGATAACAGGATTGATCTGCAGATCGCGCAGCGCCAAATCCCCCTCACGCGAGCCCAGCAGCTCCGTTGCTTTGCTAAGAAATACATCGGTCGAGTACGTGCCACGAGCCGTTGGGTTGCAATACTGTGCACCAGCATCAGCCACACGGGCTAGGACAATCATATCGCCGCGCACATCACCCTGGCGTGTGTCGTTTTGGTAGCGGACGGCACTGCCTTGCTGTAGCTTGGCGGCTGGGCTCCACACATACGACATCGTGCCAAAGCACAGGCGCCCCAACCCACCGCCTTTGTCTGGCGACACATAGCGGATCCCATCTGCCGAGGCCAAGGCATCGCGCCGGAAGGAATCGGCCACATCGCGCCCTGCGAGGTTGATCGACTTGAGCGTCACTCCCTTTGTATACAAACCAATGATCTGCAGCGTGGAGGTAGTAATGGCAATGAGCAGCACTGAGAGGAAACTCATCGCCAGCAGCAGCTCGATGAGAGTGAAGCCCAGCTCTCTGCGCCGTGCGGCCTGCCGCGCTAGATGTTGCCGCTGCTCCTCTCCTTGTGTTTTACCTTTGTTAGCGCGCCACATCATACAACCTCGTTACGGTGCCAATCGTCATTGGCTTATCGCTCGCTACAGTCGGCCAGCAGGCAGATACATACACATCATAGGCAAGGTTGGCGTTGGCACCCTCCGCCTTGACAATCTGGACGAAGAGACCCTGCGCCCGCGGATCATTGCCAAAGTCTACCTTGCTGTAGGTCGTGGGCTCGGGCTGGTAGCTCGCGTTGGTCGGCTCGAAGAGACGGATGACCTGCTTGCCCGTGGCAGCATCGGCCCGCGGCGCAACAAAGAATGCGCCGCGCCCCCGCAATGTATCTGGCGAAAGGCGGCAGTTGCTCTCAGCGAGCTCGCCCAGCGTAATAGGCGTGGTCGTACCTACCTTGCCTTTGATGGTCTCCCACAGCTGCTGGTTGACTGCCTGCTGAGCAGTCCGAATCAATAACACCTGCGAGTCAATCTGCTGCCGCACCTGCGTTACCTCCAGCGAGCGCTGCGCCAGCGCCATGCCTTGGTTCATAATCATAAACGCCCCCACAATCACCATACTAAAGAGTACGAAGGCAAACATCACCTCAATGATCGTATCACCCCGCTCGTGGCGATGCCCTAGCATTGGCCTATTCCTCCACCGATCAGCTTCACACTGCTGGCCGAGCTGCCACCCCGGGCAATCACTGCCCCACTAATACCAGTAAAGACCAAGCCATCGGGGTCGATACAGAGGTTGGTGTCGCCTTTTTGGGCGTCATTATCAGGCGAGAGAACGGTCATCGGGTTATCTGTGTTGCCAATGTAGGTCTTGATGGCACCGCTGGAGGGCGAGCGCACGATCAAATACGAGTGGCGCGCACCCTGCCGCAGCGCCGTCTCCCACGCTAGTTCGTAGGTAGTTGTCTGGCTGGCAGTGTCCGACAAAACAAGCCCAGAGCGAGTCAGCGCCTCATAATCCGTTGCTGCGGTTGAGCCATCGCGCGTGGCATAGATTGTCCGCGCGATGAGGCTTCGGCCATCACGGCCAGTGGTAATGAACCGCCCAATGATGGTGCACTCGCTCGTGCCAGGCACCTGCGGGGTAATGCTCTGGCTAATGCCGCTAGTGCTACAGCCAAGGTTGCGGTCGTGATCGTTCTGGACATTCACCACCCGGTCGTACTCCCCCTGGAAGAAGCTCACCAGCGAATGGGTGGCATCGCGGTAGCGCTGGGCATTGACCGTCGCGCCCACACCCACCATAATCCCAGCTGCCATTGCCCCACTCACCGCCAAAAACAGCATCATCTCAATAATGGTGAACCCTGGCTTCACTGGCATACTCATAACCTCTCTAGTATAGCACAAGCAGCATTAGCGGCACAGGGCGATGGGGCGATTCTGGGGAGAGATAATACCTCTGCACAGCTTAGGTATAGAGCGCAAAAACCAGCCACTTCTGGGCTGGTCTTTGCTTGGCTCACTTCAAAGGGTTTTATTGCCTACTGCGTCTCTTCACCAGCGAGTAACTCCGCCTCAGCATCTTGCATAGCAGCAAGGACGAGCTCGTATGCCTTTGGGTTAGTTGACTTACCTAGCTCGCCAACACGAAGCACCTTTGCCTCGTCATTATACCGGCCAGCAAAGCTCACTAGCACTGTCCCTGGCTGGTGAAAATTACGGTAGCGATTCTTCCGTTCATCTGTTAGTGGTCGATCGGAATACACTTCGACTGCTGGGCCAGTTACAATGCTAATGGCGTAACCACCCTTATTATACTGAGTTTCATCATGTGGGTCAGTGATATTGCAGTCGTCGCTCCCTTTATATATCAAGTCTTCTTCAGTTTGTCCCCAACTACTATCATCATATGCACCCTTGGGGAGAAACCGCGCTACAACGGCCGTCTCATCCTGAACATAGGCCCCGCGCGAATATCTGTTCTCACCACCAACATAGCTAGTGACAGCAATATGCTTGTCCTCAGGCCGGCTACCAAAGCCATTCTCTGCCAATACCCCGCCGATCCGCTGTATTTCATTGGCGATATCCTCACATCGGCGTTCATTGTCTTCTCTGGCAAGGTCTGCTTTAATCTTTTGTTCAGCCTCTTCCATTCGCCGAGTATACTCATCATTTATTCCCTCCCTAAACTCTTGGGTCTTTGGCGTTGGGAAGTCTCGCAACTTTGGCTTATACGGTTCTTGTTGTTTTGTCTCACCACTAGGTGGGTGGTCATATTGTGGCATCATATCTCCTTGGAGTTAGGTGTTTATGATGCCTATAGTACTCTCTCTCTCTCTCTCTGAATTGTCAAGTATTACATCAGGTTTATAAGAAGGAGCAAATCTATCTAGCCTGGGCTTCAAAAGCCCAGCGGCAGCGCCACCAGCGCGCGCAAGATATGCCCACCAAACAAGAGCGAAATAACACAGCCAATGATGAGTAGCGGCCCAAATGGCACCTGCGAGCGCGTATTGAGCTGGCCACGTGCTAGGCCCGGCAGGACAATGATGCAACCCAGCATGTTAGAGAAAAACAGCGTCATAAAGGCCAGGCGCCAATCGCCCAGCAACAGCGCCAAGCCCACACAGAGCTTCACATCGCCAAAGCCAATCCACGCCCCGCGCGAGATGGCATACAGCCCGCCATACAGCCCCGCCAGCAACGCCACCGCCCCGGTGAGCGATACAAGATCAATATCGTGCAACGTCGTCATCCGCACCAGTACGAAGAGTGCGCCCAGTGCCATCAAGCCATAGTTAAGCGGGTCGGGCAGGAGCTGCCACTTGGCGTCATACGCCGCGAGGATCATCAGCACTAAGGCCACCACCGCCCATACAGCAAAGAGTAAGCTACTGGCTGGTAGTGTCCACGGCCATACCAGATACGACAGTGCCAAGCTCACCCCCAGCACCAGCTCCATCACCAGCTCGAACCAACCAATGAACTGCTGGCAATAGCGACAACGCCCACCAGTCGACAACCAGCTTACTACTGGGAGTAGATCATACCACGCCAGCACATGCCCACACTGCAGGCAGCGCGAGCGATCGTCTCGCAGTGTGCCTTGCAAGAGAACGCGCAGTTGACGCCATTCGTGTTTGTCGTAGGGGTGGCCGGTTTGCTTATCAGTCCGCAGTTGCCGCGCACGCACCCGCCACACTTGCGCGCCCGCAAAGCTACCCAGCACTACGCCGAGAAGGAGCAGTGCACCTGCTATCAAGATCGTCATACCTCACTAGTATAGCAAAGATATGCAAGAACGTGCTACATCATCACGTCCTACCGAAGGCCAGTGCAGATACAAGCCAAACCTTCCTCACTGTATGATGAACTGCTGGGTTGTGCTTGTGTAAGAAAAATATCTGGAGACCAGCAAGCAGATACATGCTATGTATTATCTGGCCGGAACATTTTCATCACACGTACAACCCAGCAGTTCGTGTACTCCATACATAAAAAGAGGCTGACACCCCTTTGGTGTCAGCCATCTTCTTGTACATCTTCTGCTTGCCTACTATGACTCGAGACAGTATGCCACGCCGTTGCCGCCCGCCTCTAGCTTGGTGACGACGACGAATTGCTTCGATGTACCCTTCTTGAGAGTAGCACCGTCAGAGTTGGTGGCGTCGCAGCGCACACCCTTAACGACGATCGCGCTCTCGGTGGTGGGTGTTACGGTACCATTGCCTGCGTTATCTTGGACGGTGATACTCTCTTTGTCGAGGTTCGAGAGGTCGCCCAGGTAACCCTTGAGGCCATTACTGTCGGGGAACTTCCCGCGGTTGTTTGATGTGTATTGCGTCACAGCAGCAGCGATGTTTTGCACATCATTCTTGCGTGCTGTGTCGCGCTGACCCCGCTGCAAGGCAGGTAGCGCCACAAAGACCATCAAGAATATCAAGGCGGCAATCGCCAGCACCAGCATCACCTCGATGATGGTAAACCCTTCTTGTTTCGCTTGGTGTTGTTTCATACTTCTCCTTTGTACCAATGTACGAATATGCTTACGTTACTGCTATCATAGCGTAGAATGGCAGCATTGTCTAGGTTTTGTTCGCACGAGATGATGAGCCTATATGGAGAGGTGCAAAACGGTACTATATTACGGGTATTTTTGGAATAATTACTATAGAAAAATGTATCAAAATGACTTATTCTTACGTATTTCCTATTGAAAAATCATAGACACTACACATTAGTCGAATCCGCCCACTTTATCTCACACTTACACCTTATCGCTCCCTCCTTCGATATACTATAAGGGTCGACATTTCCCAAGCATCGACCTCCCAGCGCCAGGCTAAAAACCGGCCATGACGACCGGTTTTCATACTGCATTGGATAAACTATCCCCTACTTCTGTGGCACATCAATGTATTCTTGCACTTTGCCGTCGCTTTTGAGCTGGGCAACTTGCTTGGTAAGCTCAGTGAGGGGGATATAGAGGTAGGTGAAGCGGATTTTGCTATCGTTCTTCTCGCTTACTTTGACGAAGTAGTAGCCACTGTCGGTCGTGCTCTTGATGACACCAGAGGGTTTGCCAGGCTCGAGCTTGGCAATCTCACTGACCGCGAGGCCGTTGTAACTACTGGCGAGGTTGATCAGGCCAGAATCCCCCACCTGCGGTTTGCTGCGGCCACTGCCACCAAGCTGGGTCGCTATTTTGGCAAACTCACCATTGCTGCTCGCCACTAGCCCCGCAGCTTTGCGCTGCAACTCATCGGCCGTTTTATCAACCGCAAAGGCTACTCGAGCCCGCACAATGCTGCGCCGCACCGCTTGGCGATAATCCGATGGTGACCAGTTATACATCATGCGCGACGATGCATCGTACGTCTCTTGGCTAATCTTGCCATTGGCAGTATTGCGCTGCTGCTCGATAACGGTATCAATGTCTTGCTCACTCACCGTGATATTGTGCTGGCGTGCCAACTTGGCAGCGTAGGTATCAACCAGCGCCCGGTTGAGCGACTCGCGCTTGATGTGCTTGAGCTGCTCGCGGCCATCATCACTGTCGATGCGGATCTCATCGTACTTGCCTAGATAATACTTAGATCCCCGATACTGCACTAGGTAGTCGCTATAGCGCACCAGCTCGCCATCAATACTAGCCACTGGCACAGGAAAGATCTGCGTCATGCGGTAGAGGAGGTTGTTGGAGCTCTGGGCAATGTAGAGCTGCTGCCACGCCACCGCCGCCAGCAGCAAGGCCGCTACCAGCGCCACAATGATCGTGTTGATAATCACCCGCCGGCGTGACGTCTGGACGGGGTGCTTAAACTTACGCCCACCGGCCAATATCTCTTCGCGGTGTGCCGCCACCGTCTCGTTGGTAATGCGCTCGAACTTCTTGGGAGTGTTGGGGTTGGCTGTGCCCGCCTCTGTTTTGGCAGATTTACCTGCTTTCTTGCCCTTTCGCTGCGGCTTGAGCGCTGCCAGGCGATCCTTCAAGCCAGTGGCTGAGGCGGCTGATGTAGCTTGGGTGCCGTAGCGGCTGCGTTTGGGTTTTTTGTTTGGTAATTTCATGGTGATACTCCTGCTGCTTGTGCTGCGCGCTCCGCCTCGCTGACGGCATCTTGCAGCTGATTGTAGATCTGCTCGGGGTGATCGACATTGCGGATGATGAGATCGCCCACAAATGTTTGGATCACAATCGTACCAAAATGAAACACCTCACCCGAGAATCCTGGTATATTATAGCTGATATTCTGAATTTTTGCCAAGCTCAGCTCCACCACATCGGTACCAAAAAATCCTTTTTGCGTCACTTGGCGAATGCGCTGGTCGGTCACGATGTAGTAGGTGTAGCGCCACATCAAAAAATGATAGCAAAAGCCAATAGATCCCAAGACGAGCCCCACCACTGGCAAGAGAAATAGCTCCAATGTGTCTTGCCAGATCAGCGGTGGAATCGCCCCCACCGCCAGCGGCAGCAGCAGCATATAAAACCCCTTGCGCATGGCAATAATATGCCGCCGAAAGACAAACAGCAGCTCCTCGCCCTCGCGCTGCCCATTAAATGCCTTGGTCTGTGCCATTACTCCCTGCCTTTTTGTGTGATGATTGTTATGCTTTTCTTGCTGTCTATTGTAGCACGAACTTAACACCACTTGGATGCCAAGCCTAGCTACCGACTGCTATAGGGCGCTCGCTGAACCGAAAATGTTCCGGCCAGAATATACCACAGAGTTTGTCCGCTTGCTTGGTCGCTGGCCTCCAGATATTTTCTTGTTCAGTGAGCGTCTTACAGCAGTATCCTTGCTACATCTCACGCTCACCCTCCCCACACTCCCTCCTCCGGAACACTATAAGGGTCGACGTCTCCCAGACATCGACCTCTTGCGCTGGGCTGAAAACAGATTATTGCAGTCTGTTTTTACACTCCATCGGATGAAGTGATGGGAGTAGAGCAAACGCAGAAGAAGCAAAAGCTTCAGTGATTCACCCCCCCTTGACACCACCCCACAACCCCTGCGTATAATGAGGCCATGAATAGTATGCGGAGTATTTGTATATGGTGACGGCAGGGCGATTTATCCACAAGCGCCGCACCACTGCTGGTGCCGGAGCGCCACCGGTGCCACCGCCGCACCACCCACCAGCTGCGCCACCAGTGCCGAAGATACCAACGCCAGTGGCTGTCGACCCCACCGAGCCAATCGCAGCACCCGACTGGCAGCGCCGCCTTGGCCATGGCATCGTGCGAGCGCTCTGCATGCTTGCGGCGGGAGCGCTTGGTTGGCTGTGCTACCTCTGTTGGACAAGTGGCGGCACACGAGCCATGCCAGCCGACTTTATGGCTTGGGTCGTCTCATTCGCCCTCTTCTCCTCCGCCATTATGTTCGTTGGCGCTGCCTGCAGCCGATGGAAGGATATGTCCGACTGGGTACGATGGGCAGCTGAGGTAGTTGGCGGGTTTGGGGGGTAATAAAACCCCACGTTTTTCATTTCATAGCTCTGCGCTTACCATCACAAGATACTCAAGCAAAACAAAAAACTCGCCGTTACCTTGGCGAGTTTTTGCTAGAGCAAGTCAGCACACTCTAGCACGCCATAATATTGCACGACTAATTTATATAAATCTTGGTACCCCGGATAGGAGTCGAACCTACAACCTTCTCCTTAGGACGGAGCCGCTCTATCCAGTTGAGCTACCAGGGCATGGGTATAGTATAGCATGCTCGTTGCGCTGAAGCGAACTGTGCTAGGCAATGAAAAAGCCGAGGCACGGACACGTATCCAACCCCGACTATAGTGCACTCTTATACTATCATAAATGGCTATAGAGAATCAGACTTTCTCTTATGGGATCGTCACAAGATTCAAGAATCAAGCATAATTCAATAGTCAATGCAGCTTCACTACCTCTCACGCTCACCCTCCCCACACTCCCTCCTCCGGAACACTGTAAGGGTCGACATTCGCTGGATGTCGACCTCTTGACGCCAGGGCTGAAAACCGGTCATTACGACCGGTTTTCACACTCCATCGGATGAAGTGTGGGAGAGTGAGCTAGCACAGAGAAAACAAAGTATTCAATATTCTGGCTGCAAGCACTACGTCAGCTGCCCCACCAAGCTATATATCGGGAAGAGGATGGCTGCCACCATGCCGCCAGCCACGATGGCGAGGACGACCATCAGCACGGGCTCGATGGCAGTGGAGATGTTGCGGATCTCTTCGTCTAGCTCGTCTTCGTAGACTTGGGCAGTCTTACCCATCATTTCGTCAATCTTGCCCGACTGCTCGCCAATCTTGATCATCTGCGGCACCATTGGCAAGATATAATCCTCGCGGCTCAGCGAGACAGACAGCGCTCGCCCACCCTTAACCTTCTCGGCAGTCCGGCGGATGGAGGCCTCGATAATCGTATTATTGACCCCTGTTGCGGTGATGTCGAGCATGTCGAGCATCGGCACACCAGTGGCAAGCAACGTCTGGCCGGTGCGGGTAAAGCGCGCCATATAGAGCTTGCGAAACATACTGCCGACGAAGGGCATATTAAGCTTAAGTGTGTCGAAGGTGCGTGTGCCGGGGCCTGTCTTGGCGTATTGGCGGGTGAAGTAGATGGCACCCACCAGCAAAATCAGCTCTGCCCACCAGAAGCTCGCAGTAAACTTCGCCACGGCGATCAGCGCTGCAGTGAGGAATGGCAGCGTCTTGTGCATGTCGCTATATAGCTTCTCCACCTGTGGCACCACCACGAGCAGCATAAAGAGCATCACTCCCATAATCACTGCCAGAACGATGGCTGGATACGTCATGGCACCGCGAATCTTGCTCACCATGGCGGCGTCCTTTTCCTGCTGGGAGGCAACCCGCTTGAGCGCTTGATCGAGCGTACCAGAGGCCTCACCTGCAGTCACGAGCGATAGATAGATTTTGTCGAAGATCTCGGGATGTTTACCAAAGGAGTCCGATAGCTGCCGACCACCCTCAACATCGGCAATGATCTCTTGGATAATCTCTTGCAGCTTCTTATTCTCCGTCTGCTCCAGCACCGTACGAAGGCTCTGCGACAGGGGTAGCCCCGCACCAATCAGCGTCGCTAGCTGGCGCGTAAAGACCACCTTGTCTTTGGTCGTCACACGGCGTGTCAGGCTACCAAAGAGCCCACCGCTCTCATCGACTTCTTTGATATCGAGCGGAACGAAGCCTTGCTCAGTCAAAACGCGCGCCGCTGCCATCTCAGACTCGGCCTGGACGATAGATTTGATGATGGTGTCGGTCGCTTTGTCGCGTGCTTCGTAGTTGAACTTTCGCATTGATTATCCTCTCATTAAGCGCTCGAATTCGGTGAGATCAACCGCGAACTCGCGGGCGCTGTCGTACGTCACGGTGCCACTCTGGACGAGGCTCACCAGCGTGCGATCCATCGTCTGCATACCTTGGTCTGCTCCAGTCTGGATGATGGCATCAAGCTGGTGACTCTTACCCTCGCGGATGACGTTGCGCACCGCCGGGTTGGCCACCAAGACCTCAGCCGCTACCACTCGCCCACCACCAATGGCTGGCACGAGGCGCTGGCTACAGATTGCCATCAAGATATTGGCCAGCTGAGCTCGAATCTGTGGCTGCTGATGCGGCGGGAATACGTCGATCATGCGATCGATACTCTGCGCTGCACTGTTGGTGTGCAAGGTGGCAAACACCAAGTGGCCTGTCTCGGCAATGGTAATGGCAGCACTAATCGTCTCGAGATCGCGCATCTCACCAATCAGCACCACATCTGGGTCTTGGCGCAGGCTGGAGCGCAGCGCGGCGCTAAAGGAGTAGGTATCATAGTGCACTTCGCGCTGCACGACCACCGAGCGCTTACTCTTGTGAGTGAACTCAATCGGGTCTTCGATGGTGATGATGTGGTGCGACTTCTCAGTGTTGATCTTATCGATCAAAGCAGCCAGCGTGGTAGACTTACCACTACCAGTTGGCCCCGTCACCAGCACCAGGCCACGCGGGAAGTCAGCGAAGGTCATGACGACGGGTGGCATACCGAGCTCGGTCACAGATTTGATTTCATTCGGGATTAAGCGCAGCGCAGCCGCCAAGTTGCCCCGCTCATGAAAGGCATTCACCCGGAAGCGCCCAAGATTACCAAAGGCAAAGCTAAAGTCAAACTCTTTATCCTTCATCAGCACCTGCTGCTGGTCTTGGTCGAGAATGGCAAAGACGAGCTGCTCCACCTGTGCTTCGTCCAGTGGGCCAAAGCCCGCCACAGGGGTCAGCGCGCCATCAATGCGCAGCATGGGGGGGAGCCCCACCTGAATGTGCAAGTCTGAGGCGCGACGCCGCACCACATCCTCGAGCAGGACTTCTATGCGTAATTCTCTATTTTCCATGGTTGTTGTTGGTTCCTTTCTTATGCTATGTCTGATGTGACACGGTTGACTTCCTCCAGGGTGGTAATCCCTTGCAGCGCCTTGAGGTAGCCATCTTGGCGCATCGTGATCATCCCTTGCTCGATGGCTTTCTTCTGGATCTCGGTACTCGACGCTCGGGCGGTAATGAGCTGCTGGATCTCCTCTGTCACTTCCATCACCTCAAAGAGTCCGGCTCGGCCACTGTAGCCCCGTGGCGTGTTGGCGGTATCGCGCCCCCGCACCAGGCGATAGGACTTTTGGCCAGCCAGCGGTAAGTCACTATAACCAAGGTCGGCCGAGATTTTGGCTGCCTCTGCCTTGGTCTTGGGTAAGAGATGCCCGACAGTGCTGAGGATCATCTCTGTCTCGAGTGGATTAGACCAATAATTCTCGTGCTGCGGCCCAATCCGGCGTACCAAGCGCTGGCCAATGATGGTATTAACGGTGCTGGCGATGAGGAATGGCTCAATATGCATATCGAGCAAGCGCGGCAACACTCCCGCTGCCGAGTTGGTGTGGAGCGTGCTAAAGACAAGGTGGCCCGTCAGTGCTGCCTGAACGGCGAGGTTGGCCGTCTCGTTGTCGCGGATCTCCCCCACCATCACTACATCAGGGTCTTGGCGGAGAATACTGCGCAGACCATTAGCAAAGGTAAGACCAACGTCACTATTGACCTGGATCTGGTTGACTCCCTCCATTTTGTACTCCACCGGGTCTTCGAGTGTGACGATGTTGATGGTGTCGTCCTTGATTTCTTTAATCAGTGCATAGAGGCTGGTTGACTTACCACTACCGGTCGGGCCACTGGTGAGGATCATCCCATTGGGGCGGTGGATCCCCTGGCGAATGAGCCGGAGGGCACGCCCAGCATAGCCCATCTGCTCGAGCTCGAAGGATGTGCCAGTCTTATCTAGCAAGCGGATCACCACCTGCTCGCCCCACACCACGGGGCTAATGGCAATACGGAGGTCAACTTCCTTATCTGCCACCTTGACGGCAAACTGCCCATCCTGCGGGATGCGGTGCTCATCGATCTTGAGCTCAGACAGGATCTTGATCCGACTCACCAGTGCCGGCTCGATGCTCTTGGGCAGCTGCATAACTTCGCGCAGCACACCATCGACACGGCAGCGGATCTTGAGCGACTTCTCGAGCGGCTCGATGTGGATATCGCTCGCACGGCTCTTTACGGCGTATTCGAGAATAGTACTCAGGGCTCGACTAATTGGCGAGTCTTGGACGATCGTCTTGATATCGCCCCGGGCCTCGGCCGCTGCTTCGGCCTGCGATACTTGGGCTGCCACGTTCACACTACTGAGGTCGGTGCGGTATTGCTCCAGCACATGGCGCACCCCAGCCTCCGACGCCATAAAGACCTTGAGTGGGCGCTGGACGCGATTAGCAAGGTAGTCGACCGCTTGGACGTTGTTGGCATCAATCATCGCCACCGCCAAGCGGTTCTGCACCTCGGCTAGTGGCACTGCCATGAAACGCTCGGCAATGTCCGATGGCAAAAGCGTGAGGATGTCTTGGTCGACAATTGTATTAGTGAGATTGACATACGGCACACCCGACACATGGGCAATCGCCCGGGTCAGCAGCTCATTATCGATCGCCGATTCATCAGTTAGCACAGTCAATAGTGGTCGGCCACTTTCGCGCGCCAGCTTAGTAGCATCATCAAGGCGTTGGCGCGTGATCAGCCCTTCGTCGACGAGGAGTGTGGTGAGTTTTTCTTGCATATCACTTGTCATCAGTGCCACACGCTACCTCTGTTATTTCTGCTGCGACTGCCCAATGATCGTCTCGACCGCTGGGTTGATCGCCTCCTTGTTAAATACTGCGCTGTCTGGCTCATCAATCGTATCCGAGAGCTTCTCGACCGTCTCTACCTTGGTGCCACGCTGCGGCATTTGCAAGAATGGGATACTACTGGCCACAAAAAACGCCACCACTACTGATATACTAGCGATCAAGATAATCATTGCGATGTCGGTCTTCTTCATGGTTTGATGTCCTTTTTCTTTAGCTCGATGGTTTTGGCTGGTGAGTAGTAGGCATGAGCCGAGATCTTCATGGCGACTTTGCTGTCGGTCCGCTCAATAGTCATGCGGTCGATCTCAATCACGCGGATGGAGCGCTCGAAGCGCTGCAAAAGCTCGCGCAGAGCGTTGGGGTTACTGGCCGATACCTCCATGGTGAAGTGAATGGACTGCAAGTTGCCATTGCTGGCGGCTGCACCAGTGCTGCCAGACGACTCACTGTCATCCGTTTGGTCGATGTTAAGCGAATCGAGTGACACTCCTGCCACACCATTGACCAGCTTAGACTGGAGCGAAGCCCCCAACGCGAGAGCATTATCCTCCGCTGGTAGAGCATCAAGCACCACCTGAAGAGCCTTCTCATCGTTGTTGATGCGGCTGGCATTGAGATGTGAGTTGGTCTCGAGCACCTTCAGCTCGCCGCGTAGCTTCTCGACTGCGTCGTTGTTGTTCTTGAGCACGGCAGCAGTGTTATTTTTCTCGCCAAGCACCCGCTCCTTGAAGATAATTTGCTGCACCAAAAACCACGATATCACCAGTGCGAAACCCACAATTACTGAGGCTCCAGCCACCCAGAGGAACATGACTCGGCTGGATTGCTCGATCTGTTGGCGCTTGTGGATGGCGGCGTCTTTCTTACTCATCTAGTTCTTCTCCTTGTTGGTCGCCTTGGGCGTAAAGAGGCTATCGGGCACATGCAGGCGCGAGTCGGTCACATTAGTACTACCAGTTGGGGCTTCAATGCGCAGATTCTTAGAGCTATTAGAGAGAAGCTCCTTGGGGTAGGTAAAGGTCAGCTTGAAGCGCAGCACCTTGGCTCCACTGGCGTCCTCGCCATAGCTGGTATCGCTCACGGTCACATCGTCAGCCAGCTTGACGGTCTGGACACGGTTATCGCCATCAGTGTAGCTCAGCTTGGTGTTGAGGATCATTTTCTTGAGCTTGTCTGTCGCCTCAAAGCTGTTGGCTGCCGACCCCTCAATAGAGAGCTTCGTCTCAGACGGATCGAGGCTCACAGTCGACATCTTCACATCATTGGGCGCAGCAGGATTGATGGCACTCAGCACATCGAAGATACGCGAGTCGATACTCTTATCCTTGTGCATCGAGGAAAGCTGGGCTAGTTGGTTTTGGATGGTGACGATCTGGTTGGCATCTTTAACACTACTAATCTTGCCGTATTGGTCTTTGATCTCGTTGTCGGTCAGCCACTCACGGGCACTCTGCGTACCAACATACACCACCAGCAGCGCCACTGCTGCACCAGCGATGATACTCACCAAGATGGAGAGCGATATCACACCATTGCGCATGCGCTGGGCATGCAGGTATTCGCGCTTGACATCAGGGATGAGGTTGATCTCTATCATGCGTCGTTCCTCCGTTTTGCTAGGCCTACTGCTGTGGCAAACTCTGGTGCGACGTTGGCCAATTGCTCTTGGCTCGTCTGCGGCATATGGATACCATGCCAGGGGTTACCCGGGGCGGTCGAGACCTCTACCTTGGCCGCAACATACTCGCTGAGATGTGGAATCATCTCGCCAAAGCCTGTCAGTGTAATGCTCGACACCTGGGCGCTGGCGTAGCGCGTCTGGAAGAATTTGATCGATTTGATAAGCTCGCTCGCAAAGTTATCCAGCGCACCCTCGATGGCGCGCACCACCTGCCCATCGAGCTTATCCTCCGCCAAGCCAAACTTGAGAATGAACTGCCGAGCTTGGTCTTCCTGGACGCTGAGGTTTTGCACTGCCGACTTGACGAAGCTGCTCACACCAGACGGAATAGTCCGGACGAGGCGCGGCGCTCCACCGTAGATAATGGCGAGGTCGGTCGAGAGTTCACCAATATCGATCAACATCACCGCGGCACCATTTGCCGCTTGCTGCGGCGGTGCAAAGGCCCGCACCATCGCAATTGGGTCGGGCTCGATAGCAATCACATTCAGCCCCAGGCCCTCGATAAACTCAAGCTGATCCTCACTATACCCCTTCGATACACTGCTAATCAGCACCTCTTGCTGATCGCTCGCATGGAGCGATGGCCCCAGCAGCACCCAGTCTACCTTGGCATCATCCGCCATCGGCACATATTGGTCTATCTGGTATTTCATCGTGGCACGCAGCTCGGCGTCGGAAACTTGCGGCACATCGACCACTGTTGTAAAGGTCTTGTTGGATGGTAGGCCGATCGCAACATTCTTCGTCTTGATACCACTCTGGCCCACGGCAGTCATAATAACTTCGCCCAGGCGGCGGCGCGACTCTGGTGCATCGCTGCTCGTAATACGGCGGTCAACGGGCGCATAGCCATGTGCCACGAGCTCCCACTCGTCGCCAGCTGGTGCTAGCTGCAAAACCCGCACGGCATTGGTACCGATATCGAGTGCAAAGAAATCGCCCGACCCTTTTTGAAACTTCATACTCATCTATTATACATAAGCGACATTGGTTTAGGCAAGGGGGTTGGCGGAGGAAAATACGCCAAACTTGCACTGCAAAACTTCTTACCCGCCTCACCCTTATCAGGCATATTAGCGGATTGATATCTCACATGTCGATCGCGCGTTGATGCTCATATGTTATGTGCCGAATCTCACGCTCTCCACTATTTCTCGACATAATGCAGAGAAAGATAAAGAGTTCTTAAACATGACTACACCTGGGCTAAAACCGCGGTGCAGCTTCTGTTGTAGTGGCGGTAGTGATGGGCAGGTCGTTGTTTTTGTTGTAGCGCGAGCCCCACATAAAGACGTCGGCGCGTTGGTTGAGTACTTCAGCAGCTTCGGCAAGGTTGTCCTTCTCGGCGCCAAAGGTGCGGCGCAGCTGGAGCTGGCGCGCCATGATGGTGCCATTGATGGTGAGCTTTTCTTTGCAGGTCTCAGCAGTGAGGCCATTAAAGTACGCACCAACGTGACGGATCTCGTCGCAGGTGGAGATAACTCCCCCACTGCCACCAGTTGGCTGAGCAATCAGCCAAGCATTGACCTCTTTAACATTATGCCTGACGACGATATTCTTGGCCTTGATGACGAGCTGCGAAAGTTTGGTGGCATCATCAACAGTGGTCGCGCCGTACTTCAGGTCACCATCGATCGTCACTGTGCCGCCTGCTTCCACCACCAGTGTGCTACTACCTGGCAGCGTACCGTGAATGGTGGCATCGCCATTGACGGTGCGCACATTGTGGCCAGCAAAGCTCCCGACATCAATCGATGTACCAGCCGCTGTACCCCGGCCAAAGCTTGGTACCTTCACATTGCTCGGTGGTGCCCAGCGGCCAGCTGGCGTGGTGGTGTTGGCAAAGGCAAGGCTATCCTTAGCGCGGTCATAATCACCACCATACCCCCGCCGGCCAGACAATACACCACCAGTGGCTGATATGATTTTGCCGCCATTTTGCGGTGCCATCATGCCATACTCAGCCCAACTGCCATACATGTTACCATCCTTAGTCGTCTTGAGAGTAACGATCTGTGCATCGCCATTGCCACTGGCTGTGCCAATGCCATTACCCACCCGCAAGCCGCCACCCCAGATCTGCACCCATGGTAGCTTCGTTACCGTGACGCAGGCGGGCGAGGAAATACGACGCTCGTTGCCGTCGGTATGTTTATAATTATAATCTTTAATAGCAACAATGCGACAGATCATATCCCCCACCTTGGCATCGGCCGCGTTGATATCTTTGGTGTCATTCAGGCGCGTGTGGCTCTCAAGATATTTTTTGTTCTCACGAAAGGTGGGCTCGTTGGTGCAGTCGATCGGCTGCTTGCCGCGCAGCCAGGTGCACGCTGTGTCACTCCCACTGTAGCTACCCAGAGCATAGGGGTAGCCCACTGCCGCCCCACGGTCGAAGATACTGCTCAAGCTGCCAAGGAACTGCTGGCGGTGCTGCCCCCGCACGATAAACTGGTAGGCCGCGGCTTCGCTCTCGCTGCGGTCTTTGTCGGTGCTTGCACCAGTGTTGTGGATGGATTCGTCAATCCGACTGGGCGCAATATTCCCACCCTCCAGCGTGGCAAGCTTCTTGCCGTCGATCGTGGCCGATGGATAGAGCTCGAAGTCTGAGTGCACACTAGCACACGCCGGGTCGCTGCGCCGCCACGCTGGGTCACCAGCAATGCCAGGTGACCACGATATCCGTTGGCAGAGTGTGCGGCCAATATCACTCGTTTGGATACGATAGCTGGTATAGCGGTCGGTCGTGCCGCCGCTTGGATACACCGTATAAAAGAGCTGCCCAGGCCGGCCCGTCACATTGCGCGCCAGGCTATGCCCACCACTGTAATTATTGGCAAAGCCAGTACCATCCATCCCCACCGATACGGTTGCACTGTTGGGGCCGTTGTTACGGAGGTCGTGCGCCCAGTAAATTTGCTCACCCGGAAAGGCTCGGACGGATTTTTGCATATTTTGCGTGCCAGGCCACTGCTTGCCCACATAGCTTTGGCCATTGATCGTCCAGGGTGGGATACGCCGCGTGATCGTCACCTTCACATCACTCGTACCACAGGCAATATTCTCGCTGGCAGCCAGGGTGCGTCCGCCATCAGTCGAGATACAGCTATACAGGCCAATCCCCACCGTACGCGACTGCCCCACCGGGATATCAAACTGGCCAATGTCGAGCTGCGCCCGCACTTCGCCACCCTGGCTGGTGTATTGGTTTTGGCCACTGACGCGCCCACGGTACATCACGCTCGACTGGACGTTCTTGATGCGGCTATTGCGGTTGTAATTCCAGTTCATGTTGCGGTCGAGGTGCATCGAGCTAATGTCGAAGGGACCCGAGCGATTGCCCGAGTAGCCCGAGCCACGAATGACGATATCGACGAGGCCGGTTTGGTTGTGGTCAATCGATATACCCGACTTATAATAATCCCGCTCGCCAGGCTGCGAAAACCACACCACTGCACAGGGGCTACCACTGCGGCAGAGCTCGGGCAACTTCGCCTCTACATCATTGTTGGGCCGAGCTGCCACCAGCCCGCCCAGCGCCGCACTCACCCCCACAGCGCACAGCAGCCCCATCAGGCCAGCACGCACCAGTGATTGGCGGCAAAAATGTACAAATGTCATGCTTATGATTATAGCAAAGTTAGGGCAATTGTGCACTGTGTTCATGACGACGAACGCCAGATGGTTGTAAATAAGTAAGTAGCGTGTGCCCGAATTGCAACATCTATAATTATCTCACACTCCACCTCCCCACGCTCCCTCCGATGGAACACTATAAGGGTCGATACTTCCCAAGTATCGACCTCTTGCGCTGGGCTGAGAATCTGTCAGTACAATGACAGATTCTCACACTCCATCGGATGAAGCGATGGGTTGGTAGAGCTAACGCAGAGATAGGCTTTAAGATTTAGCTCCTAGGGCCAACCATAGCCTATCACTACACAAGAAATATCTGGAGGCCAGCGACCAAGCACACACAAAAAGCTCTGCGGTATATTCTAGATCGAAGTATTTTTGGTATAACAATGAGACAAAATAACCTTTTACTATAATTTATATACACCACAGCACGCTCACCTTCCTCGCATTTTCCTCTTCCCCCTGCCGATTTCTCCCTTGCGCTGCTATACTATATATATGAGTCTATCTATTGGTATCGTTGGCCTGCCCAATGTTGGCAAGTCGACCCTTTTCAACGCCCTCACCAACAATGATATTTTGGCAGCCAACTACCCCTTTGCCACCATCGAGCCCAACACTGGCATTGTGCCTGTGCCCGATGAGCGTTTAGCAGTGCTGGCTGATATGTACCACGCCGAGAAGGTTGTGCCGGCCACGGTGACCTTTGTCGATATCGCCGGGCTAGTGGCTGGTGCTGCGAGTGGCGAGGGGTTGGGCAATAAGTTCCTCGCTCATATTCGCCAGTGCGATGCGATCGTCCACATCGTCCGCGCTTTTGCAAATGACAACATTGTTCACGTCGATACTACTGTCGACCCGCAGCGCGATATCGACATCATTAACACCGAGCTCATGCTGGCAGACATTCAGACTATCGAGACCCGCCTGGCTCGCCTCGCCAAAGAAGCTAAGGCCAACCCCAAGGCGCGCAGTACACTCGAGTATCTGCAGCAGTTGCGTGACGATCTTGCCGCCGGTACCCCTGTTCATCTGAACAAAAATATTATTCATGAGGCAATCGCCGACCTCCACCTCCTCACCGCCAAGCCAGTCATCTACGTCTTTAATGTCGACGAAGCCACCCTGGCCAATGCTGAGGCCAAAGCTCGCTTGGCGGCGCTAGCTCGTGGCAGCACGGCGCTCTTCATCTGTGCCACACTAGAGGATGAGCTCAAGGGGCTCGACGCGAAGGATGCGCTGGAGCTCCTGGTAAGCTATGATGTGCCCGAGGCTGGCCTGACGCAGCTGATCCGGGCGGCGTACGATACGCTCGGCTTGCAAAGTTACCTCACCGCTGGACCCAAGGAAGTCCACGCGTGGACGATCCATCAAGGCTGGACAGCACCACAAGCGGCTGGGGTCATCCACACTGACTTCGAGCGAGGCTTCATCGCAGCGCAAGTGGTAGATTATGACGACCTCGTGGCAGCAGGATCCGAGGCCAAAGCGCGCGAAGCCGGCAAGATCCGCACCGAAGGCAAAGCCTATGTCATGCAGCCAGGTGATGTGGTAGAATTTCGATTTAATGTAAGCAAGTGATCCTAGCTAGGAAACATGAGCTAACTCGCCATGAGCTTGTGGCGAGTTTTTTGTATAGACACTATTATTATAATCTTCTCAGAAGGTATAGCAAAGAGTACACTGGTAGTATATGTATCATTATGTGCAGCGCATTGCCATACCGGTCATACTCGAGGTTGTTTTCATCGTCTCGTGTTTTGTCCTGCCGCGGCACTTGTATGTTTATAGCAATACAGCATTTTTCCGTGGCGCTGCTTGGCTACATCATCGCGACAAAAAGTGTGAGTATGCACCAGTGGTGTCGTGCGCTCGCTGGTGGGCGGAACTTTTGGCGGCAGGTAGTGATCACGCTGGTTTGCGCAGCAGGAGCGTTTGGTGCGACGAGCGTGCTCGAGCAAGCCTTTCCTCACCTCGCCACAGGTGCCATTACAATGCCAGTCAAGACGGCAGGCGAATTGCTACTCTTCGCGCTCTCGACTATCGTTCTCCCCGCCATCGTAGAAGAAACAATTTTTCGCAAGCAGATGATCTGCCTGGCCAGTCGCACAGCAATCATCTGCACCACTCTACTAAGTGCTATGTTGTTTGCAGCAGAGCACTTTGTCGCGCCATGGGGTGTGCTACTGGGCGTGGTGTGGGCACTGCCATTTAGCTTGGCATATAGTATGACGCGCAACGTGTATGTACCAATGACGGCACATGCCATTGCGAGCATACTCATCAATGGGCCGACGGTGGTGATGGCGCTATGTGTTGTGCTATGATGAGCGCGTTGTGTATTTTATGGTATGTATCGTCACGAGCTACAGTGTTTGCTTCATCATGCGTTTTTCTCTTATGTCAAAGATTTCTACAATAACTATATAGTTGACTCTCCAAGACACTCGCATCAGCCTATTCTTTGCTGTTTCCAAATCTGTCTATATATAATTAATATATGGCGATACGAAGGCATTATTGTATGCAGCAAACTTGCACGAGTAGATACAACGCAAGATCGCCACACGATACAATCTAAATAACTGCTGCGCGACTCTCTCATTAACCGCACTCGTTTTCTCAACTATGGTGTCGTTCTACCCTGCTTTTTGCAATCGATAAAACCGCTCTTGGTTGCCATGCGCACCCTTGACGCTACTGTCGGCTTTGTCGATAATCACACACTGGGTGCGCACCCACTGCTCGAAGTCGCGCAGGATAGCGCGGCGCACGCTGTCATTTTTGACGATGCCACTGCGTGTAAGCTGCGCGCGCTGCGCCTCAAACTGCGGCTTGACCATTGCAATGATACTGGTGCGCGGACTACTAATGTGCACGAGGTGCGGCAAAATTTTGCGCAGGCTAATAAACGATACATCAATGACGATGATGTCTGGTGTGGTGGCTGGCACAAAATCGCGAATGTCGGTTTTTTCGTGCAGCTCGATACGCGGGTCGCCACGCAGGCTGGAGTGGAGCTGCTCCGTCCCCACATCCACTGCATACACCATGCGCGCACCATGCTGCAATGCATAGTCGGTAAATCCACCGGTGCTACTACCAACATCAAGCACGATAGTATTATCAAACGAAATATTAAGCCGCTGCGCGACGCTGGCTAATTTGAGCCCCGCCCGCGACACATAGCGCTCGTGCGCCACCAGCTTTATCTGCGTCGACTCATCCACAAACATCCCCGGCTTGTGTGCCACCGCACCATCCACCAATACCTTGCCAAGGCGAATCCAATTTTCGGCCGCCGAGCGTGTTGCTGCATGGCCACGCGCCACCATTGCTTTGTCTAGTCGTTGTTTTTTCATGTCCTTATTATACTGCACGAGTGGATAGATATTTAGTTGGTGCGAAGCTAATATGCCTGCTGCATTTTTACACGATACATGAGGCTATAGAGCATGGTAATGATGAGATTGGATGATATTACTGCGCGTGGATATGCTTCTTACTTCCGCCGTTTTTCAAATTTTGATGATGAAGAAATCCACTTTGTTCTTTGCGCGCTATTGCAGCTTTTATATTAATAACCCACTCAAACTATCGCGCACTGCAGCATGCTATTCTTCATTCGCACACGTCGCTGGAAGCTAACAGGATATCCAAAACACAAGACAGCTCAGCCAGACATATAGTATATATAACAAAAATTGAGTGGACATCGTGATAGCAAAATATCTTGCTCATATGGCTGTGCCGCATCACCAACGAGCTGCACATTCATCCTCCCGCACAAGCGCTATACGTAACAAAACACGATGCCACTGCAGCAGATGCTTCGCATAGCGAGCCTACTCGCCTAAACAAAAAATTGATTTTTTGCAGCATCACATTTTTGCAAGCTAAGGGCGAGTAATTTATATATGCTGCGCAGTATATTTCGCATGTTTGCGCCATAGGGATGTGCTCAGGCTGGCCGATATTCGTCATCCACTGTTTTGTACTTATGCATGTTTTTGCAAAATTCTCATAAGCCATTTGCCTACAATTTTAGCCACGATAATGAGCGATTCATTTTTGCACAAACCCGCAAACGATGATTATTTTTGTCATCAACCATTCATGCGCGCAGCCTATACTTCGCAGCAGCATGTCACCTTGCTATGTTTTGCCCAACCTGCAAAAAATCAAAAATGAAACACGCTCCAGCCAGCCAAAACAAACGTGCACGAAAAAACAAAAAGCAAAAATACTCAAACACAAAAAATAGACGCGCTGCATAATGATCACATTTTTATCACGCAGCGACAGTCTCATGCGTCATTTCGCCATCCACAATTTTTTGCAGCAACACACCAAAGCAAAGCACGTAGCTTCGCAACAACACAACAAAAAATTGTGTTCATTATTTTTAAAGTACTTATGTTTACTTTGATACGTTTTATATTATGCCCTATTGTCATAAGCGTTATTATATTGCTAAAGGTAAATGCGCATCTGTAACGGAAATTTGTTCATTTATGCTTATGGTTGCTGTGTTTATCCTGGGTGTAAGCATACGTGTGCGTGCTCCATGCCGCACGAAACGATCGTTGAGCATATCACATCGTTGTTATGCTCACTATACCCTTCTAGCTATCGTGGTGTTGTTTGTACATCACGATAGCTACACCTTTATGTTGTGCACATATCATCGTTTTGCCTCATCGCTGTTTTTCCTACTACGCTCATTCTTCGAACGTTCGCCCGGTATTCTCTGTTTCGATTCTGTCTTTTTTACAATACCTTGTATATTTTGGCATTACCCTCGTCACAGAAAGCTTTGTTGCATTCTATACAATAATAGCTTAATCCTATCGAGCTTGACAGCGAACCTTATGTGCTATTTATTACAACATCATTTACGTCCTCTTTCTTCCCCTATTACTCAGCAAAAACACAGAGTGTCTGCAAGCTCACGCTCAAAATTGGCCAAAAATCGTTGCTACTCTACGTTGTTTTTATCACATCTCTAGGATGCTCCAGCCTGAGCATCACACGGCACAAAAAATACACCGCTTTTTGCGGTGTATTTGTGCTATCCCTACGTGCCCCTACTAATTCTCACTTTTGCGCGTCAACACGACGAGAGCGGCTCTCACGAGCTCTCAGGGCACTATTTCTTGCGCTCGCGGTACTCTCCGCTTGCTGTATCGACAGAAATAACGTCGCCCGTCTTAATGAAGGCTGGCACCTTCACTACCAGGCCCGTCTCCAGCGTCGCATCTTTGAGCACACTGCTGGTTGTGTCACCTTTTACAACATCTTCGGTGTAGGTGACTTGAAGGTAGAGATTCTTGGGTAGCTCGACATTGATCACTTTACTATCGAAGAACTGCAAGCTTAGTGTATCCCCCTCCTTCAGGTAGTCCTTGGCGCTGTCGACAAGGTCTGCAGCAAGCTCAAACTGCTCAAAGCTAGTTGGTTCCATAAAATAGAACGTATCACCATCATTATAGAGGTACTGCACGCTCTGCGTCGATACCTCAGCGGGCTCAATCTTGTCTTGCCCCTTGAAGGTCTTGGGCAGCACGCTCCCATCGATCAAGTTCTTCAGCCGCACATTGACAATTGAGCCACCCCGGCCCATCACCTTCTGATTATAGTCCACAACCCGATACGGCTTGCCATCGAGCTGCACAATCACGCCTTTTTTGAGGTCAGTTGGTTGGTACATCACCTATCTCCTGTTTAGTAGTTGCTGCTTCGTTCGAAACATCCGCCAGCGCAGTCACAGAGGTACTGCGCTGAAAAAGTTCCTAACCTTGCGCCACAAATGGCAGCAACGCCAAGTGACGAGCCCGCTTCACCGCTACGGCGAGCTGTCGCTGTTGTTTATCCGACAACCCTGTGCGGCTGCGTGGCTCAATCTGCCCATAAATATTGATGAACTTTTGCAATGTCTTTGCATCTTTGTAGTCAAAATAGACCGGTGTGTCCTTGCGCATGCGCTTGGCCATTATTTGTTCTCCTTTAGTGTGTTGTTAAAATGGTATTTCTGATAGGTCAATTGGCTTGTCGTCAATGTCTTCGATGACAACATCCTGGCTGCTACCACTGTTATTTGGCGCTGCCGCTGGTGTTGTACTTCCGTCAGCACGTCCACCACCAACGAAGGTGAAGTCCTCTACTGTTACTTCTACAACAGAGCGCTTGTTGCCATCCTTATCGTCATAGCTGCGTTGGTCGAGGCGACCACTGACGAGCAGCGGGCTACCCTTCTTCACATATTGCGCGATGGTCTCACCTGTTCGCCCCCATGCCACACAGTTAATGAAGCTGGTTTGGTCTTGGTTTTGGCCATTTTGGTTGCGCCACGTGCGAGTAACTGCTAGTGTAAAATTCGCAACGTTCTGCCCACTTGCTGTGGTGCGCACCTCTATATCGCGCGTCAAATTGCCCATCAAAATAACTTTGCTAAATCCTCGAGCCATACATCCTCCTCGATTCTTTACTGTGGTTATGAGTTTTTGTGGTAATTTTTACTCTTCTGTCTGGCGGCTAGCTTCGCGCGCTTTAGCCTCGGCCATCAGCTTGCGGCCCTTCTCATCCACCTTGACGAGCAAGTAGCGGATCACATCATCAGAGATATTCAGCGCATTGCTGATCTTTAGCGGTGCATCGGCAGGCAGCGCCACCTCAAAGTAGACATACACCGCAAAGTCTTCCTTCTTAATACTATACTGCAGCTTTTTCTTGCCCCAGTTGTCTTCGCTGGTAATAGAGCCACCAGCGCCGAGCACCAGCTCACGCACCTTAGCAAGTGGTGCCTCAAGGTTTGATTCTAGATCTGGCCGAATCAAAACCATTAGTTCATATTGTTTCATATGTAAACCTCCTTTGGGATCCATATGGATGTTTATCCGGACGATAAACTTAGGTTAATAACGCATTATATTATACGCGAGACAGCAACCAAAGTCTAGCGAGGTACAGGGGTGCAGTGGCGTTGTACTTTTTGCTTTTTTGTTTTTTGCATTCATCATAGCGCTGCCTCATGCACAGTACTATATATAGTATGAGCTGCGCGCTCACGCTTCTCTTTGCACGCGCTTGCCCATCCTCCAAAGAGCCACACAGTAATACGGTGCAGCTATTGCCCATCACCCACATTTTACAAAAATGATAGTTATAGTACAGCGCTACGATTCGCTTGCTTCGCCCCATTATTGTGCCTACTATGCCGTGCTCATACACAATATACATAAGCATAATATATCACCCTTCCGGCTCTATCATAGCTATAAAATATCGTAGATTTTAAGTCAAAATATGAAAAAATGAATCGGCCTTAGTTATTACATACATATTACTTTGCCTCTCACTCTTTTAGCTTTTTTGATGCTGCGATGTATCTGCAAAAAATATCGGGTCGGTTTTCGCTTGTGCTTATTTCGCTATCGCTTCTGCCGTAAGCGAAGTATCGCTCCGCTACTTTTTCGTGCATTTTTGCCAGAGCCACCCATGGCGCTCCGTGGCTCTATCGTCCCCATCTCATTTTTGCACATTGCTTGCATAGAGCCAGCTGCCCTATCTTCATACATCGCACATTTGCACCAGCATTTTGCTATTTATTTTTATATCATCAAATAGCCTATGTCGCAAAATGTGAAAATTTTGAAAGCTCCATTTGTGCCATCCACGACACATCATTATTTTTTATACAAGTCATACATCGCACCCTATTAGATCGTGTGGATTTAATAACCATAACCATTATATAATGCTTGTGTTTATATCATATTTACTCATACTCAGCACACAATTAGCCACCTACGCTCAAAAATACGAAAATATCACCATACTAACCCACCTACTAGATCATACACATCACACTCCATTCATTTTTTAACTTCGCACTCACACTCTGAGGCTGTTTTATATACCTTATACTTTGCCATACTGATTATGCCTATCTCACCATCAACTATCCTTTGCTTGCATTATGCAACCGATAATGAAAATTTGCTATGCTATCGTATTAGCATGACGCAGACGCAAATCCAGCCATCACCACATCCTCACAAATCACTCTCTTAGCCACAAAGCTACTCGCACCTACCATACATTTTGGCGCACCAATGCCTACTATTTCTGACCCTCATCGCACCCATCTGCTTGGTTATGCAAATTTTGCTATCAAGCCTATCGTTGAATATTTTTCTACTATTTTCACACACTCAGCTCATCTCAAACGTATGCCACCATGCCTCATGATGCAGAAAATTTTCGCCACGTACTTCATCGCTGCATCGCGCCATGGCAAAAAATACCATTTTTAGTTTACAACCAATCAACCATCACAATACATAGTTCGTATGTCATGCGTCCTCATCAAAATTATCACATTCTTTCGGCACGCACAAACCATCATTGCTTCTTGGCATTATATTTTTGCACTACTTTGCCAGGCTGAGTTTCATTATTCTCCAAATTTTTATTATGAACATCATTATGTTTCGTTCATAAACTTTAGCGAGGCGGCCCATTACTTAATTCGCTTCTCATATCACATCTAAGCCTCTTGTGTTTGCACACGCCGCACAGATTTTAGCCAAAACAAGACAGTCATTTACTCAATCGAACTCACTCCCTACTTCATCTCACGACCTTACATTCATTTTTGCAGATTTCCCTAATCAAAAATGTGAAAATTTTGCACTGCTACTACATGCACCTCATTTTCATCACACATATTGTACGTTGCTCCTCTATCTTTCTATCTAGCTGTGTCAATTTTTACATACTCACTCACAAATTTTTACCTAGATATGCACACTGCCATCATACTCATTTTATATTTATTACCAAACAATCCATTTTTGTATCATTCATCAGTCACATAGTAGCAAAAAATATTTCGCACGCGCATTATGTTGCAAAATTACGAACGTTTTTGCTCGGCATCACTAATTTTTTATCAATAACAAATAATACATCAGCGTTTTTATTGCAGCGTCGCAATGCGCCATTATTTTTTGTCACGTATGTAGTATCCGCTCGCTACTCTAGTCGTTGAAAAATCATTTTTTGCAATAGTACACTTTCTATCACTCTTTCTGTATGCAAAAATATCGCAACATATGCACCACACACCAATCAGAACGGACAAAAAAATAATATTTTGCTGCAGGATAATTATTAATAATGTAGTGCTTACCCATATTTTTGTAAATCATTTTACAAAAGTGTCTCAGCTGCTGCAAAAAGTACTCGTCGCTCTGCATTATACTTTGCCGTTTTCTCATCTTTGACTTTTTGTATTTCAATTCATACCGCACTCATGGTTCACCTATTTCGCGCCCACTCGTACTCTCATCAATGCAGCAGCAATAAACTGTATGAACGAATTCTTGCATTATTCATACTCTCTCACTACCCCTTGCTTGTGTTATGTGTAGCATCATATACAAAAAAGATATATTCGATAAAGTAATCGACTCACTTTGCACACAAAATGCTCATCACCATACCCTATGTATAGTACATGAGCCCATCTATACCCGCTTAATTTACCATTTACTACTCTGAATATATTCTTATTATATTCAGAAATTATTTAACTTGTTTTCGAGCAATGTATAATGCACAAAGAGAATCCATATAGCACACAAATACCCGTATAGCATAAATGCTGCATCATTTTCTTACTACAACGCGCACATTACACCAACCAATACACGTGACCCTTAAAAATTCAGTAGCGTAGCATGTGCGCTTTTTTATTCTTTGCAATCACCATAAATTTTTTGCACAGGAAAAACCAGTGCTCATCACACTGGCTTTCTCTCGTCTATAACTAGCCTTTATGCAGCGAGTGAGAAGTCTCCTTGGACCAAACCAAGTTCATCACCATACTCAAGTCGTTGCGACTCTGTAGTCGGAACCAGCACAATACCACTTGCAGTGCTAAGCTCGCCATCAATCACATCACCTTGGTCTGTGATCATCTGCGGGCCTTCGCCTGGCTCGCCCTGAATAATGCCATACACAACAGGGGCACTATCAATCACCTCTTGGTCTGGGCGCTTCCCAACATAAAACCCAATCAATGAGCCAATCACCCCTTCTTTTGGTCCATCGTCCTCGCCTAAAGAAATCGCCGCTTCTTGGTGGGATAGCGACGACTCAATTGCGGAATACAGCGATGATACATCGCCTTGAGCGTCCTTAGGGCTTTTGAAATCATTAACGATTGGCACAACATATGGGACATCATTGATCTCAATGACATCACCAATTGCCAAGCCAAGCTCATCGCGCAGCTCGGATAATTTATTATGAATGGTATCGATATGCTGATCTGTCATCTCAGCCATCGACAACGCAAACAGCGGCCCAAGCTCACGCTGCAACCAGCCTCGGACCTCTTGAACAGATGGCAGCTCAAAAGCATTCGGCTTACCATACCGATTATTAAACTCCTCGACCGTCGACACAAGTCCATCGTTTACTGTGTCGTATTTCGAATGCTTTGTTTCGCCCACTGGCGGTTTGCCGCTTTTAGTAAACGACTCTTCTCTTGTATTATCGTTGGTATACTCACTCATAGCTTTTTATACTCCGCACTATGATTTTGGTTAACGGCATTGGCTCCTTTCTGCCGATTCCTCCCTGCTGCGTGCGTTGTGGCGCTAGCAGCGTGGTAGTAAGTAATCGTATCAACTTGCATTATAGCACAAAACCAGCGCCTGCAAAGCTATTTTTGGCCTTATTTTCGCATTATTTTCCCCATATGTACCCCTGTCGTACCAGTGGTGGCTATTTGGACGATAATTACATATTTTTCGCAAGCATTTTGGCCTTAATGACGCGTTTTTCTCCTTGACGAATAACACCCTCACTCTCTGCCTGCTCCTGCTCTGTTGCTGCATGTGTGTCGGGCAAATATCAGCTGGGATGATACTACCCCACTCCAGCGCCGAAATAACTCTTGTGGTGATGGAGAGATAGCCACTAGCGAAGCTGCCCAGTTCTAAGGCGCTGTATGCAGATTCCGTGTGGTCTTTAGTCGGATCTTATCCAAACCAATGCTTGGCGGCCTCTCATACCCCACCAAAGGCCAATCAACATGCATAGCATACCCCTGTTATGTCACACACCACAGCAAACCACAGTATACCATCCACTATCACAGTCACTCGTCATGCAGCCATAGCAAAACCGCCCAAGGATATACCTCGGGCGGCTGTGTACACTGCGCTGCAGAACTTAGCCGCGAGCAAAGTGGGCAAAGGCGCGGTTGGCCTCGGCCATCTTGTGGGTGTCTTCCTTTTTCTTGAAGGCGACACCAGTTTGGTTGCACGCATCAACGATCTCTGTTGCCAGGCGCTTGCTGTACGGCATACCGCTCTTGGATCGGGCAGCCTGCACTAGCCACATAAAGGCAAAGTGCTGCTGGCGATGACCCTGAATGGGGAATGGAATCTGGTAGTTGGCACCACCAACGCGGCGGCTCTTTACCTCAAAGCTGGGGCTGATGTTCTTGATGCAGGTCTCAAACACTTCCAGTGGGTCCTCACTCTTGAGGCTGCGGGCGGCTTGCTCGAGTGCACTGTAGACAGCCCGCTCAGCAACTTGTTTTTTGCCATCCAGCATCGATTTGTTAATCAAGCGCTGCACCAGCACCGACTGGTACTTGCGGTCTGGCTTGATGGTGCGCTGGAGTTTTTTCGTGACTTTACGAGGCATGGTTAGTTACCCTCCTTCTTGGCACCGTACTTGCTGCGGCCCTGCTTACGCTTTGATACCCCTTGCAGGTCGAGTGCGCCACGGACGATGTGGTAGCGCACACCCGGGAGATCCGGCACACGGCCACCACGAACAAGCACCACAGCGTGCTCCTGCAGGTTGTGGCCTTCGCCGCCAATGTATGCCCAGACTTCGTGGCCGTTGGTGAGGCGCACACGAGCCACTTTGCGCATCGCGGAGTTTGGCTTCTTGGGGGTTTTGGTTGTTACCTTGACGCAGACGCCACGCTTGAGCGGTGCATTTTGGTCGTAGTAGCGCACCTTGAGTGCGTTATGGATGCGCCCCAGCGCTGGCGACTTCGACTTCCGGGCCGCCGTCTTGCGTGGCTTGCGCACCAATTGGTTAATGGTTGGCATGCAATTCTCCTTATTGCTTAATGTTTGGCTTCTATCGCCCACCCCACTGTTGGATTAGTAGTGTGAGCATAGAGTACCTGCCGCTGGGTTATAGTAGCCCAGCATCTGTATGTACGATTATGGAGCAGCACCTCCGCCTCGTGTCTGTACCTTCTCCGCCAGGCAGCGCACTCACACCAGCGCCCCACCCCGAAAAGAGGAAACTCGTGGGTATTATAGCATGGCGTTGTGCGTGAAGGCAACTGCGCTGTGCCGCCAAGCTAATAGTGATTGAATAATCTCTGCTATTTCTACCCCATGCTATACTAATCTCATGCATATTGCCATCCAAGGTCAGGCGGGGTCGTTTCATGAGCAGGCGGCGCAGCAGTGGTTTGGGCCGCAGGTCGATACCGTGCCGTGCACAACGTTTCGCGATATCTTTCATGCGCACGCGACTGGCCAGGCCGAGGGCATCGTTGTAGCGGTGGAAAACACACTCTACGGGACGATCAACGAGCCGTACCACTACCTCGAGGCATGCCCGCTACCCATCATTGGTGAGGTGCGCCTTGCCATTGAGCAGATGCTCATCACATTGCCTGGTGCTCACCTGGCTGATATTACCGAGGTGTATTCGCATCCCGTCGCACTTGCGCAGTGCCAGCGCTTTCTTGCCGCCGAGCTGCCGCATGTGGTGCAGAATGAATTTTTCGACACAGCGGGAGCGGTAGCCTATATCAAAGCAGCTGGCGATCCGCACAAAGCCGCCATCGCTGGCCGCGCTGCTGCTACCCTCCATCACCTGCCCATCCTGCGCCGTAGCATCCAAGATAGCCACGATAACATCACCCGCTTCATCGTTCTCGCTCCAGGCCACGCACCAGCCCATGCCAACCGCGCCACGCTCGTCATCACGACCAATCACCAGCCTGGTGCACTGCTCGAGGTATTGCACGTCTTCGCCGCGGCAGGCATCAATATCAGCAGCTTGCAGTCTCAGCCTATCGTTGGCCAGCCCTGGCAATACAAATTCTTCCTCGTCGTCGACAGCGCTGGTGCTCCACTCAAGCACGCCCTGCGTGCCATTGAGCAAAGCGACCATACTGTGCGGCTGCTGGGTGAGTATTGTGCGGGGTGAGTCTGCGGGCACACTGTCCGCCGCCCTATCCCAGCTCATCCATGCTGCCGATCAGCACATCGCGCGGGCGTGAGCCGTCGGCTGGGCCAATGATGCCTTGCTCTTCCATCTCTTCCATGATGCGAGCCGCTCGGGCATAGCCCACGCGGAGCTTGCGCTGGAGGAGCGAGGTTGAGGCTTTGCGGGTCTCTACTACCACCCGCACGGCATCGCGGAACATATCGTCATTGCCTTCGCCACTGCCGTCCATATCCATCACTATGCCACCTTTGCCATTGAGCTGGACAGGCTGGCTCACGATCTCGTCATTATACTGCGGTGCCGACTGCATGCGCAGGTGGTCGGTCACCTTAGCGACTTCTTCGTCCATTACCCAGGCACCCTGGATACGCTTGGGCTTGGGCATGCTAGCGGTTTTCATCAGCATATCGCCCTGGCCAAGGAGCTTCTCGGCACCGATTTGGTCGAGAATAGTGCGGCTATCTACCTGGCTCGCCACCGTAAAGGCGATGCGGGCTGGCACATTGGCCTTAATAAGGCCGGTGATCACATCCACGCTTGGCCGCTGCGTCGCCAGCACTAGATGAATACCAACCGCTCGAGCCTTCTGGGCCAAGCGGACGATCAGCGCCTCCACATCGCGTGCTGCCACCATCATTAGGTCGGCCAGCTCATCTACCACAATGACGACATACGGCATGCGGCCTTCGTCTACTTTTTGCATGTGGCCTTGCTCATCGGCCACGGCGATCTGCTTACCGCGCGTTTTGATCTTTTCGTTATACGTCTTGATGTCGCGCACCTTCTCCTCAGCCAGGAGGCTGTAGCGCCGCTCCATTTCATTGACCGCCCATTTGAGGGCACTGATGGTCTTTTCTGGCTCAACAATAACAGGGGTCAGGAGGTGTGGGATATCGGCATACGGTGCCATCTCTACCTGCTTGGGGTCGACGAGGATGAGCTTCATTTCGCTGGGACTGTTGCGGTAGAGCAAGCTAGTGAGGAGCGTGTTGATCATCACTGACTTACCCGAGCCCGTCTGCCCCGCCACCAAGAGGTGTGGCATTTTGTTGAGCTCACCAACGAAGGGCCGGCCCGAGATGTCCTTACCAATAGCGAACGCCAGCGGCTCCTTGGCGTGTTGCCACTCGGGGCTATCTAACACCCCACGCAGGCGCACATCGGCTGCCTTGCGGTTTGGCACCTCGATGCCCACAGCCTTCTTGCCGGGGATGGGCGCTTCAATGCGGAGGCTGGACGCCGCGAGGTTGAGCGCGATATTCGTCTCTAGCGCAGTGATGCGGTTGAGCTTGACGCCGACGGGCGGCTTGAGCGTATATTGCGTTACCTTCGGGCCAATGTTTGCCCCCTCCATCTCGACATTGATGTTAAATTCGTGCAGCGTGTCTTGGATAATGTGGGCATTTTGCTCAATGTCGCCGGCATCAGCCGGGCTCTGGCGCTTCTCCAGTAGCTCCAGGCTGGGCGGCTGCCAGTTGGGGTCGTTGACGGCAAGCATGGCAGACCGGTCTTCGGCTGCTTTGTCCACAGAGGTAGACGGTGTGCTGTCGCGCAAGGTCGCCCGTGGTTTTTTGTCTGACTTTGGCTCGGCCGGGCCATCACCGGAGAGGGTTGGGACGCCCGCGTTGAGCTTGAAGTCACTCATGGCGGCAGGCTTGTCTTGGGTTTTCTCGTCCTTATTGCGCTTGGCCTTTTTGCTGGTGTCTGGTGTTTGACTATCGGCGGCGCGACGAGCCACTGCCACGTTAGCAGCATCGTCTGCCTCAGCCTCGCTGCGCACCATGTTTTGCAGGCCACGCCACAGCGCCATGGGCGAGACACGCAAGACGAAGAGTAGCGTCAAGCCGATCAACAATACATACACAAAGACCCCCACCGGCCGGTCGACCAGCGCCAGCATGGCACGGTTGAGGAGGTCGCCCATCACACCACCTGTCGCTGCCGAGCCTCGCCGCAGCAGGCCAAATAGCCCCGCAAACCATAACACCATCAGCACCGCTGCAAGCTTTAGTGCTACTGGTAAGCGGTTATTCTCTGCCCGAAAGATCGCCACCGCCACATACACCGCCACCACTGGGACGACATACACCGCATAGCCAATAATATGCAGCATCGTCGCATCAAGCCACTTGAGAATTGGCCCACCCGAGCCAAACCACGACACCACCAGTAGCACCGAAAACGCCAGCAACAGCACCGCCGACACCTGCGCCCAAAACCCCGCCGGCAACGTATGCTGTGGGGCTGCTTGCTTGGCTTTGCTCTTACTCGGGCTGCGCCGACGAGCAGCGCTTGAGCGAGTAGACGAACGAGTGCGAGTGGTTTTTCTTTTTGTAGCCATATCCTTTTTATTGTACTCTGTTTATGCTTGGTTTGATAGCGTATATTGTAGCATAATTTACTACATTAGGCAATCGGTATGGGATATGCCATACTGGGTAGTATGACAACCTGGCCATCTTACCCAATCATTACCCCATTTGAGGCTACACCCACAGCCATCGATGGGCTCTATATCATTACCATGAAACAAGTGACTGATGAGCGCGGCACGGTGCGCGAACTGTTCCGCCAATCGGCGATGGATAGCACACCACTGCCGCAGTTCGGCCCCTGGAAGCAGATCAATGCCACACAAACAAACCGTGGCTCCATCCGTGGCCTCCATGCCGAGGCAATGAACAAACTTGTCGCAGTAGTGGCAGGCGAAGCCTTTGGTGTCTATGTGGACGCACGGATCGATTCACCCACCGTTGGCGCAGTTGTGACTGTCCCATTGACAAAAGGTGTGCAGGTGTTTGTTCCACAAGGAGTTTGCAACGGTTTTCAATCGACAAGCGAGCAACCCTCCCAGTACCTCTACTGCTTTGATGAAGAGTGGCAGCCTGGCATGCCCGGTATATCACTCACACCACTCGACCCAGAGCTTGGCATCGACTGGCCCATCCCGATCGACACATCCACCTACGACCAAGTCTCCAAAAAAGACGGCAATGCGCCTACTTTGCGTTCTGTTATTGGTGATGATGCCATGACGCAGCGCACTCACTAGTGTTCGAGACTTATTCACCACTACGCGAATTATTGCTATATAATACCCCTCTCGCCATTTTGTCCATTCTATGTCACAATAGAAGCAAGGAGGTCGTATGCAGCAGATGGTATGGAATATAGTAACGATGATTGCACCCTTTGCGGTGATTGCCTTTGTGCTGGTGGTGCTGGCCGAATATTTGCGCGTGCAGCAGCGCATCAAACGCCTGGAGGAGATGGTGCACGAGCTACAGCAGCGAGTTAAGTCGGATACGTAGCTACAATTTACAAGCAAAAAAGCCAGCTATATAGCGCTGGCTTTTTTGCTTTTGTGATGCTAAGTCATTGCCTAGTAGCCTCGGCGTTCCGAGCGATCCTTTGGCACAGCTACCTCGGTATCGGGCTCTTGCCGCGGCGGGAACTTTTTGCGCGGCAGGCCGGCAAAGGTGTCGTTGCTCGGCTGCTTGCTACGCGCGGTCGGGCGATTGTTGGCCGAGCGGCGCTTGCGCGTGCTAGCTGGGCGAGTTGGCGTTTTCTCCTCCGTCGTAGCGGGCAATGCACCGGCCGTTTTGCGGGCGGCAATGGCGGCTGCTTTGGCAGCGACACCACCCTTAGCGATGCGCGGTGGCGTGTGCGGCTGAGCTGGCGCAGCGAGGCTCTGGCGCGAGCGCCCAGCTGGGACTTCGCGCCCCACACGGGCAGTGCGGCTCGACGCCTTTTGCGGTGCGCCCACTTCGTTAATCACTGGGATAATAATGGGCATGCGGCGTGTTTGGTCGTACAAGACGCGGGCGATGTCGTCTTTGATTTCCTTCTTTACGACATCAAGGTCATACGAGCCCACCATGCTGCGCGCTGCTTTTTGCTTGAGGTAGGCGCGGATCATCCCCATCAGCTCTTCATTATCGCGCAGATAAATGAAGCCCCGGCTGATGATATCTGGGCTGGTGAGGAGGCGGCCCGTCCCACGCTGCACGGTGAGCACCACAACGAACATCCCCTCCAGGCTCATGTGGATGCGATCCTTCAGCACGACATCACTCACCACTGCACCAGCGTCGTCATACATTGTGCCGCCCGAGTGCGGGATGCGCCCGATCTTGTGCGCACCATCGGTAGTAAACTCCACAATATCCCCTGGGTCGCAGACAAAGATATGACTGCGTGGAATACCACACTCCTTCTCGGCCAGGCGAGCATTATGCACTAACATGTGGAATTCGCCGTGGTTGGGTAAGTAGTATGTGGGCTTGACAGCACTAATAAGCCGCACGTGGTCATCATAATACCCATGGCCCGACAGGTGGAGTGGCCCCACCCCGGTCAGGTGTGTCTTGCCATTTTGCACCACGTCGCCACCTTCGCGCATCAAGCCATCGACGGTACGTACGACGTACTTCTCGTTGCCTGGGATAGGGTTGGAGCTAAAGACCACCACATCGCTTCCCTTGATCTTGACGAACTTATGCGCCCCCGTTGCCATGCGGTTGAGCACGGCACTAAACTCCCCCTGGCTACCCGTACAGACGATGGTGATCTTGTGGTCGGGCAGCTTAACGAGGTCTTCCATCTTGACCACCGTATCTTTGGGGATTTTGATAGCACCAGTGCGCAGTGCCACCTCCAGGTTTTGGATCATACTAAAGCCAGCAAAGGCCACCTTGCGCCCATGCTTCTCTGCTTCCTCGAGGATGAGCTGAATTCGGTGCAGCTGGCTAGAGAAACTACTGATGATGATGCGGCTCTTAGCCCACTTATCCATCACCTCACCCATGCTGTGCTGGATGTCGTGCTCACCGTGGGTGTGAGTGCCAGCGCTCTCGCAGTTGGTCGATTCGTTCATCATGAGGAGGAAGCCCTCGGTGTGCGCAATATCTTGCAGCCGCTCGAAGTCAAACTTGCGGCCATCCACCGGGTTCTCCTCGATGCGCCAGTCGCCACTGCTGAGGATATTCCCCACTGGTGTGCGTACCACCACTGCGGCCGAATCGGGGATGGAGTGGTTCACCCGCACCAGCTCCACACTAAAGGAATCGCACAGCTGGACAATCTCATGCTCCTCCGGCTTGAGCTCATGATACTCCGGCTCGTAGCTACCATCGGTCTCGGCCATGGTGCGCTGCAGCATACCCAATGTAAAGGCTGTACCATAGACTGGGGCAGGCAGCTTGGGGATAATGTGCCGAAAGGCGCCAATATGGTCGAGATGCCCGTGGGTAAAGATATGCGCCCGAATCTTGTGCTTGTTCTCCTCCAACCACTGCGTATCGGGGATGATGTAGTTGATGCCTGGGTAGTCGCTGCCTGGGAAGAGGAAGCCCATGTCGATGATGATAATATCATTGTCGTACTCGATGGCCGTCATATTCTTGCCAATGCCCATCTCGCCCACCCCGCCAATCGGGATGACCTTGAGCGTTGGGCGCGGGGCACGAGGCCGCTTGGGCTGCATGTTGAGAGTAAACTGCTCGCCGCCATAGCCATTATAGACCGACTTATTGACCGGCACGTTAATAACATGCTGCGAGGCCTGGGCATTGACCCCCTCGCTGGTGCGACGCTGCGCCCGAAAGACCTCGCCTTTGCGTGTGGTGGTGGCGCTGAGCACTGTGTTGGTTGTCGCTGGTTGTTTGTTTGCGTGTGGACGCTTCTTGGCGTCATCTGCCTGGGGTGTGGCCACTCGTCGTTGACCCATTGTATCTCACTCCTTCTAATACATTATTCTGGTTCTACTAATAAGAGACAGGCTAAGAGCCTCAATAAGTGGTTGTATTATAGCAGATGATGGTGAGGTGTGTCAAAGCCACCCGTGAGAGGTGGCTTGCTGCTAGTCTAGGTATGCAAGCGTGCTTAATTATTTATAGACACCAATACCGGACTACTCTGCTCACATCTTCTGGTTTTTTTGGCTTCCATGTGTAATTGTGATCGGAGCCATTTGAGCTCTGAGATGCTTCATGTATTATGAAGGTTGGCTCACCCTGCCCACTGGTAGCGCGCTTTATTTCCATATATGTCGTCTGGTCTGACCCATCAGCATTGGGATCATAACTCTTTGCCATATCTACCTCTGTCTTTGGATTTTTTAAGAGGTCACGAAATCCTTGCGAAGTTATCCTACCAAATGGCTGTTCTTCGCCTGCTCCTTCTGGCATGTCTGGCGTCACGAGGACTACTCTATCAAGAGTCGCTGTTTTATCGGTCTCTTGGTACCGCTGCACATGATAGATAGTTGTTGTCGCTGTCTCATGTCCTGGGTGGCCAGGAATGGCTCCTCGCTCGGTCGTAATGATCAAGCTATCATCGACTCCGTTCTCCTCATCGGTCTTAGACACAATCAAACTTCTGTCGGTAGCATAGTGATAGTGATCAACTTCTGTTGGGTCATGCATCTCATCAAACCGTGCAGCAATACCAGCTACAACCTGTTGGTCGACCTTCTTTACATCAATCTCGCCGTCATCAGCCATAAAATTGATTTCTTGCCCTTTCATTACAAACTTTGCTGGCTGGTCTGGCGTCTCAAATGGCTCGGCTGTTGCGGCTGTCTCGCTCGATGTTGGTGCTTCTGCTGTGTTGTGACAATACGCGAAGCCACTCACGCTAGCAAGAAGAGCAAGAGCTGCAAACTTTTGCTTCAGCGAAAATCGGGATGTGCAATCCTTTTCGCTTTTCCCTACTATATGAGACCTATTCAGAGTAACTTTGAGAAATGGTACCCCACTCTCTGTACTATCTGGGTTCACTCGAGGTTTTTCACCAGCCATAATGACTAATCTCCTATTTATTTGTCAAACATTTCTTATACAATACGCTCTATGTGCCGTTTTTGTCAAGTATTGTTTCTCTGTTAGAAATTTGCACTCAGCTAGCCAGACTCTTTTGTAAATAACCCACTCATACACCACCAAAAAGCCAGCTACCCCACGATAGCCAGCTCTGTGCTATGCCTTGTAGTACATTAATCTCCATCCACCGTCGTATGAGCAAACTGCCGCGTGCCACGCCAGGCCAAGAAGCCGATGAGGAGTGCGTTTGCCACTAGCGCAAAGCCAGCCAAGATGAGCATGTGCTGCGTATAGAGCGCGCTATCTACCCCGCCCGAGATCGCATGACGATAGGCAATGATGGAGTGTGTCATGGGTAGCCAGGGGTTGATAGCCTGGAAGAAACCAGAGGTTGTTTGGATGGGGAATATTCCCTCGCTGGCGGCTAGTTGGAGCACCATGATGATCATTACCACCAGCCGGCCAGGGTTATCAAGCACCATCACTACCAGCGTAATGAGCGACATAAAGGCAAGCGAGGCAAGGTAGCTTGTGGCAGCAAATAGCCACGGATGGTCGGGTTGCAAGCCCACCACATAGACTAGCACTAGCATCATAATCGTTGCTTGCACCAGTGCAGCCAGCCCCAAGACCGACATCTTAGCCAGCCACCAGCGCCAGGCATTTTCTTGGCGCGAGAAGGTCTTGCGCACTGGGTACATCGTCGTCAGAGCCAGCCCACCAACGAAGAGCGCTAGCGAGAGCATATAGGGTGCCATGGCATAGCCGTAGTTTGGTACACTGCCAGTACTGTGCTCGCTACTCGCCACAGGTGCGGCCATCTGCTGCTGAGCCGCTGGGCTGGTTGGCAGGAGCTTTACCTGAGCAGCACCAGTCTGCAGTTTGTGCGCCAGTGTGCTCGAGCCATCCACCAGCTGGTTGCTTGCCTGCACCAGCGTGCTAGAGTGCTGCTGCAAAGTGGCTGCACCCTGGGCCAGTTGCCCACTACCCTGCTGAGCTGTTGCGAGATTACCCGCCACCAGTGCTGCACCAGCTTGGAGTCGCTCGCCACCAGCCCGCACCGTGTTGTACCCCGCAAAGGCAGTGGTGGCTTGTGGGGCAAATTGTTCCACACCAGTGTTAAGTGCTGCCACACCGTTCTTGAGTGTTTGCTGCTGAGTAGTAAGTGTTTTGGTGAGAGTATCAAGGTTGGCCAGCAAGCTCTGCGTTTGCTCGGCAATGGCTTTGGTCTGCTGCAGAG